>Ga0074195_1000388_pt1 | contig 91499 bp, 87 predicted proteins | sample EPASupsiteHSE623_FD_64525 | JGI IMG/M metagenome (GOLD analysis project Ga0074195, IMG submission 64525) | Bioremediated contaminated groundwater from EPA Superfund site, New Mexico - Sample HSE6-23 | ecosystem: Environmental > Aquatic > Deep subsurface > Groundwater > Contaminated ...
TTGACGAAGCTATTCAAATGAGCGAAAGTTGTGCCATGAACATATTATGTACTAGAAAAGATAGATATTCAAAGCGCTGGGTTGAGAGATTTATTAGGGAAGAAAGTTGAGAGAATGACTATATTATTCCAGCCGGCCTGTGCCTGCATCAGCATACTCCATACCCGGCGGCTCAAACCTGGACAGGCACAGCCTGGCGTCAGCACCAGCCGCAGCGGCTGGGTTTCAGCTCACTCCCCAGGAGGCCTATAACCTGACCCGCGAAGACAGATCTAGGGCCATAATCGATGTCAGAACTCCTGAAGAGTATCAGGGCGGGCATATCCGGGGGGCAGCCAATCTTGATTATTACTCTCCAGACTTCAATGACCGCCTGAGGTCTCTTGAAAGGAATAAGAGGTATCTCATCTACTGCCGTGCAGGCAACCGTGGCAGGATCGCCCTGGAGATGATGAGGGCACTGGGTTTTGAGGAGGCCTATAACATCTCAGGAGGGACACTCCGATGGGTCCAAGAGGTCTATCCACTTGAGAAGAGCGCTTGATGCAGGCATCGCCTGATTCCATTCCGGCTCGTTTCCCTTTTTGCGGGCCGTACTTCCCCTTCATTAGCGCCCTCATATTTACCGCAAAGGATATAAACTTAAAAAAATATCATACACTGTATGAGGCCTGAACAGAGTGGCCAAGGAACTGAATATAGGCCAAAGAAGACCCGGTCCAGCTCGGTCCGTAGAAAGTTCTCAGATCGCCATCCCCGATTACATGGAATATTTATATTTATTACGTTAATAGTACTCCTCTCCACGGCCGCCTATCTGACCTCTGATATACTTCGCACAAGATCCGATCCTTCATCCCAGGATTCAGGGCTTCTTCCAGGTGGTCTGGCAGAGCTTTGGGACCGTGCCATGATTGGCATCTCTGGCGGCGATGCCTACTGGATCAACCGCGGGTCTGACCTGGCTGCAGCAGGGCGCTATGAGGAGGCACTGGAATGCTACGACTCAGCTCTTGAGATCAACTCATCAGACAGCAGGGCCTGGGTTGGCAAGAGCAGCATCTTCCTGGCAATGGGCAGGGATGTGGACGCCCTGGCATGTCTCAGCAGGTCTCTGGAGGTCTCCCCATCTGATCCGGCTGCCTGGCAGTCCCAGGGCGACATACTGCTGAGCCAGGGTATGTATGACCAGGCCCTGGAATCCTATGATAGGGCTGTGGCGCTCACACCCAGATCATCTGATGCCTGGTATGCCCAGGGCATAGCTCTATGCAACCTGGGGCGCTTTGAGGATGCCCTATTTAGCTATGACAAGGCAATAGCGCTCCAGTCCGGTTCATCTGGAGATATCTGGAGAAACAAAGGCTCTGCCCTGGCTGAGCTTGGCATGTACGAGGATGCAGTAAGATGCTATGACAATGCCATAATGCTGAACTCCTCTGATGGAGAGGCAATGTTCAACAAAGGCTATGCTCTCAGGGCTCTGGGACGTGACGGCGAGGCAGAGGCGTCCTTTGATGGAGCAAAATTGCTTGGCTGGCCAGATCCCGAAGACCTGGGCATTCCTGCTCAGGCACAAAGCGATGAGTTGAGGCCGGCTGATATCCAGAGCGTCAGCGGCTCTGTGTCCGGATCTGCGCTGGGCCTTGCTCTGGGCCAGGCCGGGGCAGAGATTGGATTTGCAGATGGCAGCCAGCCAGCTTCGGCCGGGATGACAAATAACAGCAGCAATAGCAGCCTGTCTGATCAGGCAGGACGCATTCCCTATGCCGCAGAGGTGGACAGGTTTGGGGAGCTCTACAGCAATATGGTAGACGCCCAGCCTATTTCAGAAGATGCTCTTTTCCAGGACACGCTGCAATGAGCTCTACTTGAGTGCTGAGACTGTCTCTTCCAGCGCCTGGACCAGGTCCTCCGGGGAGGCTCTTCTGGGCTTCTTCTCCAGGCTTAAAGGCTTTCTTTCCAGCTCGGCCTGGACCATGGACTCTATTCTCTGCCTGTAGCTGTCCTGGTACTTGGTCAGGTCCATAGTGCCTGTCAGCCGGTCCACGATCTCTCTGGCCAGGCGTATCTCCTTCTCATTTGGATCCGGCAGGTTTCTAAGCTCAGGCGCCTGGGACGGGTCTAGCACCTCGTCTGCGTACCTTAGAGTGGTGGCCACCAGAGCATGGCGGTAGTAATGGATCAGCACTATCCTCTCCTTGGAGCGCATGGTCATCCTGCCTATGGCAGCTTTGCCTGTCTGCTCAAGGACATCTCTTAAAAGGGCGTAAGAGCTCTCGGATTTGTCTGGAATTAGAAGATAGCTCCTCTCAAAGTAGTGAGGGTCCGCCTCAAAGAAGTTGACAAATGAGTCCAGGTCTATGATCTCGCTCGACTCAGGCCTCGCCTCCTCAATCTCCTTCCTGCTGAATGTCACATATCTGCCCTTCTGGACCTTGTAGCCATATGCAACGTCCTCAAAGGGCACCTCATCCCCCATCTCGCAGTATCTTTTGTGGGAGATGGGAGTGCCGCAGGCACGGTGAAGCATCCTGAACCTGACCTTCCTGTCCATGGTTATTAGAACGGCCCGTACAGGTATGTCAACCAGCCCCATCCTCAGGCTGCCTGACCATACAACCTTTGGGAGCTCGGCCCGGCACTCATCCTCAGCCGGGCTTTCTATGACTTCTGCCATATTTATTAATATGTTGCAATGTTATAAACCTCTTTGGATATCTTACTGGCGACATTTACCTGGCGAGATTTACCTGGCAACATCCAACCTTTAGTGCAGTGGCCTGCAGCCCTGATTTGCTGATTGCACCTCTGGCAGTATCCTCTCCCAGCAGGCATCGGGCAAGCTGCAGTTTGGGATGTGTGCAGGCTCAGGTGGCTTATCCATCCAGGACTGATCAGGGAGGAAGCATTCTCAAAAAATTATAAAACTCATGAGCTCAATTATTGGTTGAGGTGGTTTGATGAAGCATGATGAGTTCGTCGGTCAGGTCCAGAACAGGGCTGCTCTATCATCAAGGGGCGAGGCAGAGAAGCTCATAAGGCTGGTCCTGCAAAACCTGGGCGCTCGAATACAGTTTGGAGAGGCCAAGAACCTTGCATCCCAGCTTCCAGAGGAGCTGGGGAGGCACCTTATGGCATCCACTGAGCTGGAGAAGTTTGATCTGGATGACCTCTTCGAGAGGGTGGCTGGAAAGGAGAATGTAGACCTGGACAAGGCCATTCACCGCACCAGGGTGGTGGCAGAGGTGCTCATGGAGGCGGTCTCAGAGGGATCTATCCGGGATCTCTTATCCCAGCTCCCCAAGGATTTCAGCAGGATATTTACAGGCGCCAGCGGGCCTATGCCCGATCAGCCCGTCTCCTGGGAGGAGGTATCTGCAGTGATAGTCTCGCTGCACCAGAGGGCTGAGGAGAAGGCTGCCAAATCTAAGGCCAAGCAGATGCACCAGCCACAGGTGCCTGGACAGGCTCAGACAAGTGCCGCAGCAACAGCCAGCCAGAGGGGCCAGAGCGCAACAGGTGGAGGGCGCGGGACCAGGAAGAGGCAGGGACGATAGATGATGAGCGGGCCGGGGCTGAGCACATAGACCGGCTCGTCAGTGATCGCAGCACGGCAGGATCATGGCAAGATCTTAGAAGCACTGTATCATGCCCGGGGCTCAGCCCTGGGCAGTCTTCTCATCTTCGAAGCCTATAGCCTTGTGTGTCCCGTCGCAGTAAGGCTTCTTCTTTGACCCTCCGCATCTGCATAGGGCGAAGGGGCCGCACTTGGCAAGGACATTGCCATCCTTATCGGTCAGGGCACAGCTTCCCTGGACAAGCAGTGGCCCGTTCTTGGTCACCTTGATCTGTGCGGAGGCCTCCTGGCCCTTCTCTGCCCTGGTATAGGAGAGCGCACCTGACGGACACCGATCTATGACTTTCATGATCTCCTCAGAGCTTGCACCCTTCATATTTATCCACGGCCTCTTGCTGCGATCGAAGACCGCAGGAAGACCATTAACGCAGTTCCTGGAGTGGATACACTTCTCGGCATCCCAGCAAACAGTGATCTCACCATTGGTATACTCTTTCATATTCTCCTCCACTGACCCTGATATCTATGGGGCCTGTAGCTGCTAATACAATATCTATTCAGGAATAACTCCTCACCAGATGCCCGAATCATCACTGTGACTTGAAGAACCACATCGTGGTTGAAATGATATATAATCTGACTCACCTTCGGCCCTGGGACGTCGGACCATCCATTATGCTCAGCCCAGTGATAAATAAGACCCGGTTTGTCTTCTCGAATGCATTGAAGCCTATATTCAGCGCACTGACTCTTGCCCAGTAATCTCAGCGCTGGCATAATCTCCGCAAAGTTTATTTCAGTGGTAATATTATCATACTGTAATGGAAGATTGGGCTGTCATGAGCCGCAGATATAATCTGCTATATAGAGCGGATTTCACAGAGGATATCAGCATTGCAGATCTCAGGCCCCCTCACGGAGAACCTGCCAAGGGAGGTCAGATCTGATATGCGCTGCCATAATATGAGCTGCCACGAAAGGACCTCTGGGCTTTTTGGCCAGGGCGTGCATGAGGATAGGGGCGGACGATCTTCTAAAAGCAGCTTGGATCTACAGAGATATTATTCTGGCATGGAGCAGCTCTGCCCGGCGGGATGCAAGTGGATATCGACTGAGATTATTAATGATCTCAGTGATTTTGAGCCCTGCTGGCATCACCACTGCTTCAGAGAGGTGCAGATTGGAGATCAGAGCTGGCCTACGTCTTGCCAAGATGTCGTTGATCTGGCCAGTGCAGAAGGTGACCTCTTCGACAGGCTTGGAGATGATGAGACCCGACTGTTGAGCCTCGTTCGATGTGATCCTGGAGAGACCCGTGCCTGGCTGGCCAGGGTGATTGGATGGACCGACTCAAGAACAAACCTCGCACTCGATCGGCTGAAGAGATCAAAGAAGGTCAGGATCAGGAGAGTGGGAAAAATGACCTGTGTCTATCCTGAAGTGCAAGGCCAATAGCAGACTCCTCGGCTGAGAAGGCACGCTTCGACTTCCCCATGTGTCAATTGAAGCTGCTTCATGAAAGAAAGGCTGAGATTCAAGCCTTTCTTCCCACAGGCAAAACCCCTATGGTCTCCTCCCCTGAGGCCAGCCCCAGTAGCTCCTTAGTCTTATTCGCATTGAACCCAGCCGTATAGGTAGAGGCCAGGTCCATGGATACAACCTCAAGCAGCAGGTTCTCGGCCGCCGCTCCCGCCTCGACATACACCCACGGGCTCAGGTCCCGCCCGGGCATCTGGCTTGTGCGATTGAAGTCTCCGGTGATGACAAAGATCGCCGGCGTGGCCTTTATCCAGACCTCAAATCCAGCCGCTGCATTATAGTACTCATCGATATTGCCCTGATTGAGTACGATCACATTGTGACCATCGGGTTGATAGCGGTAGACCCCTTCAGGCAGGCCTGTGACGTTTGCGGCCATGAGATAGACCTGCAAAGGATATCTAGCCAGAGCCGAGGGTGCAGTGCGGTGGCCTTTATCATCAGTCACGCCCTGGCATGCCCAGAGGAGCTCTGAGACCTCATCCAGGGTCAGAGCCTAGTTCCCGAATGCTCGTATAGACCGCAGCTCATCCAGGGCCTTCTCAACAGCGAAGCCGCCGTCTGTGCGGGGCTCAGGCAGTTTTATCACTTGGGATGTGCCTTCATTAGATGAGACACTATTTTCTGATGCAGCCATCATGGCCATGGCCAGGATCGCAAGCCCAGCGATAATGACGATTCCGAATTTATTCATTAAACCACCTGCATATTATCGCCTTTGATTGCATATGCGGCATAATTATAAGATTATAAGGACTTTCCATCCGCCTTTGCCTTCTCCAGCAGGTCCTTTCTCCCTTTGACTGCATCTGGTGTCATGCCGCTCACCATCTTGATGGTATCGACCACCTGGAACCCAAGCAAGTTCAGGGCCTTAGTAAACTCTCCAGTTGCACCATTGAACGCATCCGAGTTCGGGTCGCCCTGGCTGGTCACAATTACGGCCTTCTTTCCGGGCTTGATGCGAGACCTGAAGTCCTTGTCTATCAGAGAGAACATCCTGTCTTCCATCAGCCTGAACTGGCCTGTGAACTGGAAGAAGTATATTGGAGACCCAAATACCACTGCGTCAGCCTCTGCAATCTCACCCAGCAGCTTTGAGACATCGTCGTCCAACCTGCAGCGCTCATGGCTCTTGCAGTAGTTGCATGCCTGGCATCCCGAGTAGTTCATCTCATTGAGGTTGTACTTCGCAGTCTGGTAGCCGGCCTCCTTGGCTCCATCGAGCACTGCCTGGACCAGAGTATCGACATTTCCGTTCTTCCTTGGACTTCCCACAATTCCGATTGCCTTCATATCTGTTCAACTCACAGACTAAAATGCATATATCATATTTCAATGCCATACAGTACGCCACTATAGTTGCTTTCCTTTTGGTTAGTGGCAGCAAAAGAAGAATGATATTGGGATAGATGTGCCCGCCTCGCAGGAGATGCCCCGGATTCAAGAGAAAAAGCTGGATTGGGGCTGATTCCCAGATTTCGGCCTGGTGAGCTGATCAGCCGCCAATCCTGATCTGACACATCAGGCCACAGATGGTTCAGATGCAGTCGCAGCTGCCGTGCTGCAGGACGCATTCGTAGGCATGGCACACTCCGCCTCAGGGCACCCTATCTTTGAGCAGTTTCCGGCTGCTGGATAGAACAGCGACTGGCCATACCGATCCCTGCCATAGTTGGCTATAAGGTTCTGACCTTCATCCGAAACCAGGAAGTCGATGAACCTATTTGCCAAGTCGCAGTTCGCTCCTCTATGCTTCTCTGGATTGACAGCAATGGCGGTGTAGACGTTGAGAAGCTCATCTCCACCTTCAATTAAAGGCACAAGGCTCAGGTTGCCCTGATAGGCCAGGAAGGTCCCGGTATCGCTGAGGGTGTAGGCATCCCTCTCATTGGCCAGCAGGAGCGTGGCGCCCATGCCGCTCCCTGCATCTATATACCAAGGGCCTGAGCGGTTGATCAAAGAGTAGTTGTAGCCGGCATTCCTCCACAAAAGCTGCTCCCTGGCGTGGGTGCCTGAGCTGTCCCCCCTGGAGACGAACATGACCTCACCCGGATCTGCACTGCCCATCTCCCTCAGGACCCGGAAAGCCTGGGTGGCATTCATGCCTCTGATGCCTGCTGGATCGCTCTGTGGCCCAACTATGACGAAGTAGTTGTAGGCTATGCAGCGCCTCTGCAAGCCATGGCCGTCCTGGATGAACTTCATCTCCCTGGCCCGGTCGTGGATAAGGAGGGCATCCACATCTCCACGCTCACCGTACTGTATGGCAATACCTGTGCCACCGGAGATGGTGTCCATGGATACATTGTACTCTTCTTCAAACCGGTCTTCCAGGAGATCGAGGAGGCCGGTATCGTAAAGGCTGGTGGTGGTCGCTACTCTGAGCCTGCTATTTTGTGCCTCTGTGGCAGCGGTGCCCATTAGGGCCGCTGCCAGCAGGATCATGGATATTTTGAGGAATTTACGGTCCATAATAAGTCACAATGTTAAACGATGCGGCTTACGATAAAAAGATTATGATAGTTCATAGAAGGATATCACATTTGCTGAACCTCACAGGATAAGATGAGAAACCGCAAATAGTTTGAAAGTCTGTTCAATAGAAGATCAATTCAGGAAAGCCATCCAACACGCTGAGCAAGGCATATGTTGGCACTAACCAGGTTGAATATCTAACAGGGGTCAATCCGGCTGCAAAAGCAATTAATATTTTCTGCCCACACTAGCTCATATGGCTGATGAAACCCCAGAATTCTCAACCAAGAGCATAGTCGGCATCATCGGCTGCGGTCATCTTGGAAGGACCCTGGCCAGGCAGATGGTAGATCACGGCCTTCCCAAAGATGCGCTCAGTGTTTCATATGGCGGGCGGGCTTCCACCCTCGAGAAGATCAAGAGCATGGGCTTAGCCCAAAATATCTCAGATAATGAAGAGATATGCAAGAGATCAAAGATCACATTCATCGCAGTTAGGCCTCAATCGTTTAAAGATCTGAAGGACCTGGTTTTTGATGAGAGCTCGCTGGTGGTCTCATGCATGGCAGGCATCTCCAGAGCGTCCCTGAAAAAGTCATTGGGGTTGGGAGTTGACGTCTGCAGAATAATGCCAAGCGGACCAGATACGATCAGAGAGAAGAAGGGCATCGTGGCAGTCTATCCTTATAATGAGCTCTTGGTATCGGTTCTATCACATACAGGCCTGAGGGTCTATGAGCTCTCTGATGAGGAGATGATGCACTTCTTTACAGCCGGGGTATGCCTCCCTGCAGCTCTTCTCGTAGCTGAAAGGTTGGGACTTAGCACCGACCCTGCCATAGATGTGATTGTTGAAGACTATCCAGACTTCAGAGAGATCTACCACTGGGCAAAGAGGGTGCTTCCGGCCTTAAGTTCAGACCTGGAAAGGGAAGAATACATCAGGAGAATGTCAACCAAGGGAGGAATAACAGAGGCCATAATCGATAGCCTGAACTCCGGGTCCACATTCCTGGATGCGCTCAGAAGAGGCATTGCCAGATCCAGGGAGATCTCTATAAGCATGAGCCGATAGGGCCTGGCCTGCCGGTCATCGGAAGATGTGCTGAAAACTCATCATATGCAGAGCGTTAAATTGAGTATACACTGCTGTTAAATTACCTTTACACCACATACAAGAGATGACATATATACTCAAAATGGCGCTTCCAGGGCCAGCGTCCCGGCCAATCCAGGATTGCCAGTAGGTCCAGCCCATCTCTTAGTGACCATCCCGGGCATGTGGTTCTCGTTAATGAGTTGCCCGGGAGGGCCATTGTCTAATTCAATTCAGTCCAAACTAAAGTACCCTTCCCACCTCCGTATAGATGTAAAGGTTAGGGCTTCTTGCAAATGCCACGAGGGTCATGCCGATCTTTTCTGCAAGTTCTACTCCGGAGTTCATGGCTGCGCTCTTGCTGACCAGTATGGGAAACCCTGCTCTGGCAGCTTTGGCCACCATGACGCCTGAGAGTCGGCCGCTTGTGATCAGGGCGCATCTGGACAGGTCTGCACCAGATAGGAGCGCCTGTCCTACTGTCTTGTCAACTGAGCTGGACCTGCTCACGTCCTCACACGAGGCCAGACTCTCGCCCCGGGCATTGCAGATTATGGACATATGGGTGGCACCAGTCCGCCTCCAGAGCAAAGCATTCTCATTTAGCCCGCCCACTGCCCTGAGCAGGTCTTCTGATTTCATCTTCAGATCTGATACTACCGTCTTTAAGCCCTCAGTTGAATTCCCACCAACACTGCAGCACTGGTGCCCCTTCCATGGCAGAGCCTTCTGATCCCTGGTCTCGCATATCAGAGAGTTGCCATCCACTTTAACAGATGAAATCTCCTGGAAACTTGAAACGACACCCTCGCAGACCAGGAACCCGACAGCCAGTTCCTTGAGGTGGTCGGGCAGAGCTGCAAGAGCAGTCATGCAGCTGCCGTTCACCATGATGCTGAGGTTCACCTCGACTGCAACATCCGCTTCTATCTCCCGCCTCTCAGTGCCTGAGACCTCCAGGCACTTCCTGGACCTGAATGTGGGCTGTGGATCCAGGCGCTCATCTTTCCAGTAGCATGCAGGCTTCTCTATGCGGTCTGAGTGCCAGCTATCGCTCATTTTTTTTCCACCGTACCTAAATCTGGGCCTCTATCCTGCAGGCTGCAACCTTGTACTCAGGAATCTTTGATACCGGGTCGAGTGCGTCTGAGGTGATCAGGTTGGTTCCCTTCCAGTGGAATGGCATGAATGCCACCCCGGGCTTCACCTTATCAGAGACCCTGGCCCGAGCCTTGGCCTTGCCCCGCCTCGTCTTCACAGCCACCATATCTCCGTCAGAGATACTCATCCTGGTTGCGTCTTCCTCGTTCATCTCTATGTAGAGCTCTGAGTCCCTCTCCATGAGCGACGGGCTGCGCCTGGTCATTGAGCCACTGTTGTAGTGGACAACTATCCTGCCGGTCATGAGCACTATGGGAAACTCGGGGCTGGTCACCTCAGCAGGGGGCTTGTTGGCAACTGTTGCGATCTTGGCCCTGCCGTCAACAGTTGAGAACCTCTCACGGTGAAGGATGTCAGTGCCGGGATGCTTCTCATCCGTGCAGGGCCACCTCAGGCCGCCGATCTGAGAGATCCGCTCCTTTGTCATTCCTCCATACTGGGGCACCAGGCGGTTTATCTCTACCAGGGCATCTGCCGCGCCAGAATAATTGAAATCCAGGCCCAGGCGCCTTGCGATCTGGCAGATTATCCATATTCCCTCTCTTGAATCCCCAACTGGAGAGACTGCCTTATCGACCCACTGGACCCGGCGCTCCATGGATGTGTAGGACCCGTCCTTCTCAGCCCAGGCGGCGGCAGGCAGGACTACGTCTGCCATCTGGGCAGTGGCGGTCATGAATATCTCCTGCACCACAAGGAAGTCCAGGTTATCAAGGGCCTTTTGAGTCTTGTTGACATTGGCGTCGCAGACCACAGGGTCCTCGCCGATGATGTACATGGCACTCATTTTTCCCACCAAGGCAGCGTCCATCATCTCAGTAGAGGTGAGGCCGGGGCCTGCTGGCAGGTCCGGCACATTCCAGCCTGCCTTGAAAAATTGGACTGAACTCGGGTCAGAAGCCCTCTTATATCCTGGATAGAACTCGACCATGGCTCCCATATCGCAGGTTCCCTGGACGTTGTTTTGACCCCTCATTGGCATGACGCCTGTGCCTGGCTTCCCCATCTGGCCGCAGATCAAAGCCAGGGTGACACAGGCCTTCACATTGTCAGTACCGCAGACGTGCTGGGTGATGCCCATTGAGTACATCAGGGCTGATGCAGGTGATTTGGCATAAGCCCTGGCAGCTCTGACTATATCCCCGGCAGGAACGCCCGTGAGCCTCGATGCCTCTTCCACAGAGTAGCCTTCCAGGTCCTTTAGGAGATCATCAATCCCGTCGGTCCTGGATGCAAGGAACTCTTTATCCAGGAGGCCTTCATCGACTACGGCCTTCATCATCCCGCGCAGCAGGTCTATGTCGCTGCCGGGTTTTATCCTTAAGTGGATATCAGACATCCATGATGTCGATGTGATCCTCGGGTCTGCCACGATCACTGTGGCTCCGAGGTCCTTGGCCTTATGGACCCACCTGGAGACTATTGGGTGGGCCTCTGTGAAGTTGGTGCCAATGGCCAGAATACATTTGGAGTTCTCCAGGTCCAGGATGTTGTTGGTCATGGCGCCAGTTCCAAGGACTGCCCCCAGACCTACAACAGTTGGGGAGTGGCAAAGCCTTGCGCAGTTGTCAACATTTGGAGACCCGAGCATCCGGGCCATCTTCTCCATAAGATAGTTCTCTTCATTATTGCACCTGGACGAGGCCAGAAATCCCACCGATCTTGGTCCATTATCCCTGATGCTCTTGGAGAGGCCCCGGGCAACCATATCCAAAGCCTCGTCCCAGGATATCCTGATCCATTCATCTCCTATTCTCTTCATGGGATAGCGCAGCCGCTCAGAGTTATTGAGCACCTCAAGTGAGGCGTTGCCTTTGGGGCAGAGCGCGCCCTCGCACGTAGGGTGATCGGGCATGTACTCAATGCCTACAGCTCTATCCTTCTCCACCACGAGATAATACCCGCAGCCCACTGCACAATAGGGGCAGACGGATGGAACCAATCTACTGGGCATCTACTATCAACCGCCGTGACTTTTCAAAACAGGGCACACAGAGCAGCTCATTCTCCTTCTGGACGAAGCTCTCCTTGCAGGAATCGCAGATGGCTATCTGCTTCCTGGGCTTCTCTGGCACCACAAGGTCAATGACCCTATAAGTGTAAACTATCTCTCCGGCATCGATCAATATGGATATGGCCTCTGGATGGGGGACCTTATCTGTCTTCATGTACCAGGCATGGAGCCTTGGGTAGGAAACAGTCTTGGCCGGGTCGAGCACTATTCTTACGCCTTTGATACTGCTGCCGGCTGGTGCACGCCTAGTTACAGTGACCGCCATCTTGCCATGATTCTCTATCTTCAAGCCCTTGTTTCCAATGGTGCAGCCAGCCAGCACCTGGAATGGGTCTGGAAGGCAGTTGTATGTCTCGCAGGTGGTGAACAGCCGGTCGTCCGCCCCAGCTCCCAGAACCCTCCTTGCTATACTCAGCATCTGGATGCCGATAAAAGCGCCCGTGCTCAGGTAGCCGTGGAAGGGGGCGACCCTGGCCACCTGTAAACGCAGCTCTGGATCGGCGATCTTCTGTAGCACATCATCCATGCAGAGCCCCATAGGCGGGCTCTATGGCACAGTAAGGCTTAATAAGTTTTGCATAGGAACTGAACTGCCGGACTACCAGTAAACACGAGTGTTTACGTGAGGGCACGTCTCAGGCCCGCTTAAGGATCTGATAGAGAGGTATTCAGCACTTTTGCAATTGCGGTCTTCTCTGATTTAAGGCAAGAACTATCCAATGCAGACATATCAAAAAATATAGGAGGCTAGAGCAACTAAGAGGCGGTCAGATAGTCGCCCTAGAGGATGCAATCCCTAACGGAGTTAAATATAATGGTAACTAGACATATTTAACTTATTTGGTACATTGCAATGGCTATATGACATCATGAACGAAGAGACAAAGGCAAATTCAGTGAATACGGGAAGCTGTGCCCATAACCACAAAAAGAGGCTGCAGAGATTTACTATAGAAGCAGTCATCAAGGCCAATGCCCAGATCAACCATTGGCCCGGCGCACCTTGCGCTCGTGACGGTCCAAGTACTCCTTTATGGCCTCGGCCACCACTTCAGATTCCTGACAATACAGAGTTCCACGAGACCTGGCCGTGTATTCCTTCAGTCTCGAATACAGCTCTGCGCTTATCTGCGTTTCCACTCTGGGCATGACCGCCATTATGTCTATTATGGTATTTTTTACTGTTGCTGCGATGAAGTACAGGCCAAAAGCTGAGCAAGTCCAGGCATAACCGGGTGCTCAGGACTTGATCCGGCGGGCCCTCAGGCCCGGCCCATTATCAGCGCCACGCAGCTTTTGCCCTCGCGCCTCTTGAACGGGCCTGCATGAACAGGGTGATCCCCGCAGATGATGATCAGTGTCCCTGGTCCGGCAGCTTCTGCCACCTCTTTCAGGCATCCATCGATATGCTTTGCCTCAGCCCTCAGCGCATCCATACCAAGTCCCATGTGAGCTGTTTTATCAAGCCCTATAAAGTAAGATACCATCAGCCTTGGCTCCAGTGCCAGTGCATCCAGAGACTTCCTGCAGATCTGGTCATCGAACTCTTCAGGGCTGAGGTGATCCGGGACTCCACCAACGACCTCTATGAGGCCGGTGTACACCTCCGCACCCTGCTTCTCCATGATCACTGCAGACCTCATGCCCGCACAGCTGGCGATCTCAGGCAGGCTGAGCAGGCTTGAGTCTTTGGCTCCGGCCTTATCATAGATCTGGTGGTGCTCTGGTAAAAGGCCGCTTAAGATGGAGGCAATGGCAGGAGTAGTCTTATTGGAGACAGATCTGGTACGGATTAGAAAGCCACGGCTGGCCAGGGCTGGCATGAACCTGAGATGGGGCTCTAAATAGAGATACAGGTCATACCCAAGGCTGTCGACTATGGCCAAGATGACATTGCTACACCTTTCGCAGTCCACCTCTATTGGCTCTCCATCAGTGCAGGGCAAGCTTAGCCCCAGAATACGGGCAATGGTTGGCGCGATATCCACTTGGCTTATGGATCTGACGGGCATCAAGAGGAGACTTTTTGCAGGGGATATATTCGTAGTGCCTCGATTGCGGCCGCACGGACCTGGACAAAGTATTTTTAAGCATGATCGATTATTTAGCTCGGGGCGAGAGAGGCATGGGAACATTACTTCCTGGCCACGCAAAGCTGCATCTGGCGATGGAGTTCAAATCGAGGTGCAGGCGTATGCCGCGCAGTGCGGCCGCATGAGAACCCATCTGGAGAGGTTATGGCAAGGGCCAGGATACTCATAGTCGAGGATGAGTGCATAATAGCCATTGATCTGCAAAACAGCCTGGAGAGCCTGGGGTATGATGTCCCGGCCGTGGCTGCATCTGGCGAGGATGCCATAAGACTTGCAGCAGAACTCCAGCCTGATCTAATGCTCATGGATATAGTCTTGGGGGGCAGGATGGATGGAGTGGAGGCCATGGAGAGGATCCATGCCGCCTCAGACATACCCGTCATATATCTCACAGCCTATGCAGACGATAAGACCAGGCGTCGAGCCGAGGCGACCCGGCCCATTGGATATATATGCAAGCCCTTCGATGAAAGAGTGCTCATGACTACCATCGAGTTCGCCCTCCAAGAACGCAGCTCCAAGAGCAAATCAACCTCAAAAGAAGAGCCTGCTTGAAGATCGATCTTTCGCTTCTTTTAGGCAGCCGGCATCGTGAGCCAGAACTCTTCACTGAGCATCGATGACAGATCACCCTGGCCAAAGGCAATACGGAGTACCATGAACCGGATCCTAGAGACTATGAGCCTGCGCAAGAAGACGCTGCTGGTAATTGGGATCACCTTAGTGGTACTGATTCTGGTTTTATACGGCGCATCCCAGAGCATCCTTCTTTCCAGCTTCTCCAAGCTTGAGGAGGACGATATCCAGAGGAATGTGGAGCGCGCCCTGGATGCCATGTCCAATGAGCAGGCGATGCTTGGCAGCACCACTGGCTACTGGGCTGCCAGGGATGATACCTACGCATTCATCAAGGACATTAACTCAGATTACATAAGGTCCAACATAGCCGACAGGACATTCACAGCCCTTGGCATCAATCTAATGCTCTTCATGAACTCTTATGGCAGGATAGTATACGCCAAAGCTTACGATCCCCAGAGCAGGAACCTGACCCAGGTTCCTGACGGTCTGCAAGAGCAGCTCTCTCTCTATGGCTTTTGTCCCGGATGCCTGGACAAGCAGAGCATCTACTCAGGGATCATACTCCTATCAGATGGTCCCATGCTCATAGTCTCCCATCCAATACTGACCAGCAACAGAGAGGGACCTTCCAGGGGCAGGCTGATCATGGGACGCTACCTGGACGGCGCCGAGGTGAAGAATCTGGGAGGGATCACACACCTCAACCTCACCATATACAGGACCAACGATCCCCATATACCCTTAGACTTCCAGAATGCCAGGTCCCAGCTGTCCAGGGATAAGTCTATCACCATAAGGTCCCTGAACTCAACCCACGTCGCCGGCTATGCCCTGCTTAGAGACATATACGGAGATCCCATACTGATCCTGCGCGCTGACAGCCGCAAGGACATTTACCAGCAGGGCCAGGCCAGCATGCGCGACCTGATTCTTCTGTTCGCAGCAGCCTGTCTGATCATAGTTGTGGTCATACTGGAGTACCTGGACAAATCAGTTCTCTCAGGCCTGGTGATGCTGAGCGCCAGGGTCAGCTCAATTGGGAGCAGCAATGACCCGTCGGCACGCATGCCAGTCAACGGCAGGGACGAGCTGGCAAAGCTTGCCACCTCAATAAATGGGATGCTCTCTGCCAGAGAGCAGTTCCAGCACGACCTGCGTGACAGCGAGAAGAGGTACCGCCAGCTGGCTGAGGCTGCCCAGGACATGATATTCATAATCGACCGCCAGGGAAGGTCCAAGTACATCAATAGCTGGACTGCAAAGCAGCTCGGGTACAGGACTGAGGACGTAATTGGAAGGCCTGTGGAGGCCATTTTCCCCCCAGAGGTCTCAGAGCTTCTGGCAAGAAAGATCAGTGAGGCAGTGGAGAAGGGCACTCCGGTCTACCTTGAGAGCGAGACGCCCATGGGAGGCTGCAGCGCCTGGCTCTATACATCCCTTGTCCCTCTGGTGAACGAGTCAGGCGAGATTGACTCAGTCCTTGGCATATCCAGAGACATCACCATAAGAAAGCAGATGGAAGAGGAGCTTTGTCAGGCCCGTGACGAGCTGGAGAAGAGGGTAGAGGAGAGAACTATCGAGTTGGCCAGAGCCAATGAGGGACTATCTGCAGAGATTGTCGAGCGCAAGAGCGCTGAGGAGAAGCTGATGGCCTCTTTAAAGGAGAAGGAGGTCCTCTTAAAGGAGATCCACCACAGGGTCAAGAACAACCTCCAGGTGATATCAAGCCTTCTAAACCTCCAGTCCAGGAAGATATGCGATGACCAGGTCCAGGCAATGCTCAAAGAGAGCCAGAACAGGGTCAAGTCCATGGCCCTCATCCATGAGAAGCTATACGGCTCAAAAAACCTGGCCCTGATAAGCTTCCAGGAGTACATAAAAAGCCTGGTGGTCTACCTGTTCCGCTCCTATGATACAACAACTGGGTCCATCAATCTGAAGATTAACCTGGACGAAGACGTACTGCTCGGGATAGATACTGCCATTCCCTGCGGCCTGATAATAAATGAGCTGGTCTCAAACAGCCTCAAGCACGCGTTCCCTAAGGGTAGATCTGGAGAGATAGGCATAGAGCTGTACAGGGAAGATGATGGAAGCTACGCCCTCATCACAAGAGATGACGGCATAGGCCTTCCAGAGGGATTTGACTTCAAGAACACGCACTCTCTTGGACTGCAGCTGGTGAACATTCTGGTAAAGCAGCTGCACGGCAGCATGGACGTGGATAGAAGCCATGGCACCAAGTTTACAATAAAGTTCCAGGAGCTGAAGTATAAAGACCGGGGCGCTAAGTTCTCTGATGAATAGGCCTGGGGGGATGTCTGAAGGGGATATAGCGTTATCATTTGCCCTGGCGAATATTACCGTTTTTAAAGAAATGTTAGATGTCTCCATGAGACGCCGGGCATGAGAGGATATCCTCAAAGGATATCGATTATCTGCTACCACATGAGGGAGATATGTACGGATCAATGATCTGATAGATAAAATTGATAAAGAAGTTAATATAAAAGATTATATACCTGGGATGAGAGGCCTATCTCAATGAATAGGGATTTTCGCACCCAACTGGATGATGCTCAGACCCTGGCAGACATCTTTGAAGTCGTAAAGACCGCCGTGCATAAGAGCATGGGCAAGAGACGGGCAGGGCTAATGCTTGGCATGGCCAATCTAGGCAACTCGCCAAAGGAATTCCTGGGAGCGTTCTACCCTGTGGGGACAAATGTCATAGTGATGAACAAGATACCACTGCAGAGGATAAAAGAGACAAAGCCCGACCTATACAAGCCCTATGCATTCCACGTCCTGATGCACGAGTATCTCCATACACTGGGATATATGGATGAGAGCCTGGTCAGATCCAAGGTCTATGATGTCTCCAAGGCAGTTCTTGGCGAGGATCACCTGGCGACACAGATTGCAGTGGACACAAAATGCTTCTTCAACCACCTGGTATATCCAGACACAGTCTGGAAGGCGGATGATACGGGCATTGAGCTGGTGCACGATTTCGACAGGTCCAGCGTCTGCTACATAGCTTAAAGGGACAGGGCATAAATTGAGGCAGCGGCCCTGTCAGTTCCAGTTCTGATCTTGAATCTTGAGCGAGCATCCCGCAGACATGCCTTATGGCCAAGGCCAAGAGCAGCGCATGTGGCATATTGCACGGCCCGAAAGGTCGAAGATCATAAAATTTGAGGTAATCCATCTCTTGGCAAATCATCGCTCATGTTACAGCAGCTCCAGAGCTTCTCTTCCAGACATGCCAATCTTTATCCCCTTTTTTACAGCCGCTGCATTGGCATCCTTAATCACCCCTGCAAGCAGATCATCTATGGTTGCTATGGAATCTCCCCGGGATGGCTTCACCCTAGCGGCAGGGTAGCCAAACTTGTCCAGTGCTGCCACATCAAAAGCCCCACAGCCTACCATTCCTTCATCGGTAACCACATTGACCAGGTTCACAGACCCCAGGGGTATGACAAAGCCATCGGCCTGCTTCTTCGTGAGATGCACCTTATCTTGAATCATATTATGTGCTCCTGAGGCGCCTGGCACATCACGCCTGCCTATTTGGCTGGCGCATACAGCCTGCAAAGACCGAACTTTGGAGGCCAACGCAATCTTTGACGCTGACCAGATGGAAATTCTTATAGGGTCAGGCACCTTTGAATAATGCAGGCTGCAGATAGACATAAGGATTGCCATTCAGGCAATGGCCGATGGTGAGACAGGGAAATGCGACTGCTGACTAAAAGTCTCAACGCCGGCTCCAGATCCAGCGAGGTGATAGCGGCGATATACATCACTACAGAAAGCGTAGAGAGCCCTCTTGATGTAGTAGTTCACTTCACAGGCCTGGACTGGAAGAAGGCCAGGCAGGACCCGGACTGGGCAGTCTCAGTGGTTGTGGAGGAGCTGAGAAAGTACAAGAGCGAGCCGCAGCTTTACTTCTCCACAAAGCCCGCCTGGGCTGCAAAGTGCATCTCCTGGAATATGAGGATGCAGATAGATGTCAAGGGGCACATCTGGATACTCGACCGCCATATGAGATTTTCTGAGTGGTGGATAGTCAAGATCTGGAGAAGGCCAAATCTCAGAGAGCTTTTCCTGGACATCATCAGCAGGTTCAAAGAGGACTGATCTGTGAGTCATCATAAATTAAGGTGGGATGAATGGAAGACATGCAAGGAGTTCTGGCTGGAGAGAAGATCGCCTACTTCTCAATGGAAATTGGCATCAGGAATGAGATTCCCACCTATTCAGGCGGGCTTGGGGTCCTGGCTGGAGACACAATCAGGACCTGTGCAGATCTGAACATCCCTCTAGTTGCAGTCACGCTTGTCAGCAGGCGCGGCTACTTCCAACAGGAGCTGGATGCTCAGGGAAGGCAGACAGAGCACCCCCAGGAGTGGGACCCATCCAAGTTCATGAAGCTCCTTGACCAGAAGGTGACAGTGCATATACAGGGCCGAGAGGTCAATGTGGGCGCCTGGCTCTACAGGCTGCAGAGCCTGTCTGGAAGGGAGGTCCCCGTCATCTTTCTGGATACGGATGTTGATGGTAACGGCCCCGGAGATAGAGAGATAACCTACTACCTTTACGGCGGAGACCAGAGGTACAGGCTAAAGCAGGAGATGGTCCTTGGGATTGGAGGCGTCAGGATGCTCAGGGCCCTGGGATTTAGAGTTAGAAAATACCATATGAACGAAGGCCACTCAAGCCTCCTGGCCCTGGAGCTCTTGAACAACCACGGCAAGAAGGCAGAGGAGATAAAAGACCTCTGCATCTTCACCACCCACACTCCAGTAGAGGCTGCCCAGGACAGGTTCCCCTATGCCCTGGTCAGAGATCTGCTCGGCAGCGGCGCTGATATGGAGATGCTAAAGAGGTACGGAGGAGAGGACGAGCTGAACATGACCCGCCTGGCCTTAAACGTCTCTAACTACATAAACGGAGTGGCCAAGAGGCACAGCGAGATCTCTATGGCCATGTTCCCTGGATACCAGATCCATGCCATCACCAATGGCGTCCATCCTTACACCTGGACATGCCCGTGCTTCCGCAAGCTCTATGACCAGTACATACCGGGCTGGGCCAACGAGCCTGAGAAGCTGGTTCGGGTGGAGATCATACCCGATGAGGATATCTGGGAGGTCCACAGAGGCGCCAAGAAGACTCTGATAGACCTTGTGAACAGCCAGACGGATGCCGGCATGGACTACGATACCCTGACCTTGGGATTTGCCAGGAGGGCTACTGAGTACAAGAGGCCGACATTTATCTTCTCAGACTTAAACAGGCTCAGGAAAGTCAACCGCCGCGGCAGGGTCCAGATCATCATGGCCGGAAAGGCACACCCCAAAGACGTTCCAGGTAAGAAGGAGATAGAGTCGATCTTTGGCTATATCAAGGCTCTCAAGGGCGAGATCAAGGTCTGCTACCTGAGCAACTATGACATGAACCTGGCTTCCAAGATGGTCTCAGGCGTAGATGTCTGGCTCAACACCCCCCTTCCACCACAGGAGGCCTCAGGCACAAGCGGCATGAAGGCCAGCTTCAATGGAGTGGTCAACTTCAGCGTCCTTGACGGCTGGTGGATAGAGGGCTGGATAGAGGGAGTCAATGGCTGGTCTATAGGACCGGAGCCAGACGAGAAGGCATCGCCTGAGGAGCGCAGGATCAGGGAGCTAGATGACCTCTACAACAAGCTTGAGTATGTGATCATACCCATCTTCTACCACAGGAGAGACGTCTGGATAGGCAAGATGAACGGCTCCATAGGGACGATCGCCTACTACTTCAACAGCCACAGGATGATGCGCAGGTACGTCACAGAGGCATATCTCTGATGCAAAGATGCAAGCATTTATCATTATTCCAGGCGACCATACATCTTATGGGCAGAGGATAGCCGCCAGAGTTAAGGAGCTTGAGGCTGTGCAAGGTATGGCAATAGAAACTTTGGCAGCGCGTGAGCGCTTGGCAGGCATTTTCTCAAGCTGGAAGGATTAGGCGTACCTGATGGACTGGTGTTACAGCATTATTTGAGATCACATAGGCCGATATGGCACTGCTAGAAATAGTTAAGATGGCTTCCTGCAACTATTACAACAAGTCTTCTAACTCTTCGCGGCTAATGCCTGCTTCCTTTAGAATATCGTTTAAAAGTCCCTTTGTAAAGTCTTTATTGTGAAAAGGGATGATAACTGTTCTGCAGCTTAGGCATGAGCTTCAACTGTGATTGTGCACTCTATGTTTCCCTCTTCGGTGGGAATAGGTTCGCCACATATGATAAGGCTCTCTATATATGCCTCAATGGCTTCTTTTGCCATAGCTATTGCTTCCTCTATGGTCTCCCCACATGTCAGGCATCCCGGAAGAGTGGGAACCAGGACTGTATAGCCGCCCTCAGGTTCTTTTCTGAGTATGATTCTATAGCTCAGGGTCCTCATGGGTGTTACTATGTTGAGCTTGCCAAAAGACTTTTCGTCGAGGATTCTGAACTATGGGACGAGGATGACCCCAGGGTTAAGGTGCTTTAGGCTGTGCAAGGTCTGGCGAATTGGTGCTTCAGAAGAGCTCGGGCACCTTGCAGAAGTTCCTCAAGCCTCTGAGGCCGTCCACATGCGCTGCATAGGTCCCATCCTCAAGTGGGATACACTCAGCTCTCTTCAAAGCCGCCCTGATATACTCTCCAAACATCAGTGCCCTATTGTTCTGGCGAGATTTAGCTTTTGGGAGGAGCTGAGCGGACAGACTTACACGCCAAAAGCCTTTTCGCCTGGCTCTGCCTGCTTGGGGGCTCACCAGATCCGGGAAAAGGCTAAATCTCACCAGGTCAGTTAGAAAAATGTATGTTCTCTGAGTACATTGAGGCAGCCTTAGAAAGAGCTGTCTATAAGACCCTAGAAGGCGAAGAGGAACCCATCTTCGTCTCAGTCCCAGAACTCCCAGGCGCGTGGGCTACAGGTAAGACAGTTGAAGAGGCACGTAGGGAGCTTATCTCAGTCATTGAAGAATGGGTGCTTTTAGGGATTAAGCTTGGCCACCCAATCCCGTCTATAGGAGGCCATACTATCAGCTTCTCTCAGGAGTCTGTTCCTGTTGTCGAATAGGCTTACGCCGGTATCCCGTCGAGATCTATAGTCGATGACTTAAAAATTTATACTTATACAATAAATCTTCTTTTGGGTCAATACCAAGGAGCTGGGCCCCATTCAAGGCCGTGGACTTGATCCAAAAACGCGGCCTCGGTGACATTTGCGTCGATAGGCAAGCTCTGGCCTATATGCGTAGGTGTCCCCCGCGGACGCGGGGTCAGGGGGGCCCGTCGGCCTTGAGACACCCAGGGCATAGTGCACCACCCAGAAGATGCAAGATTGCTCTTCATTAATTCGGCTTGCTAAGTTGCTAAATGCGACGGCCAAATACATAGGGCGCGCTGCATGCTCCAAAAGACTTTTCGCTCAGCTCTTTTAGCTGGGGCTCATGAGATTGTTAATGATATTTTTGGCGCTGTTGGTGATTGGGCTGCAGGCCTCCGCCGGCGATTGGGACCACCTGGCCAATGCTTCCAGCATGCGCCCAACACATGGGGCATTATGACCATAGCCCTGCTACAGTCACGGGCCTGAGTGAATCACAGCTTTTTGGCAGCTCCATTGTAATTGGCGTAAATATAGCTCCGACAGAGTTTGCCAGCGCTGTGGATCTGAAGGAAGCCGTGGCAGGACTGATTATAGCTGGGGCTTAACTTCTGCTATCTCGCCTCTAAGCGCTGATCTTTGCCATCCCGTCGCACCAGCCGCAGTATCTCCAGTCCTTGATATCTGTATCTATGATTGAGTTGGAGAAGTGCATGACACACCCCTTGTCAGGGCAGTGAGGCAGCCCAAAGACATGGCCCAGCTCGTGCATTGCCTCCTTTAAGGCCCTGACCTTGAGCAGGTCAGAATCGCTCTCCTGGCCGTAATATTCAGGGTCTAGCCTCTTTAGAGAGATCAGGGCTTTGTTGCCCGATGCTATGCCGAATATGTAGTTCAGGCCGTCGGCATATATGTCCACACCGGTTATCCCAAGTACGGGCTGGTCCATGTCAGGGAGGGATGAAAGTAGGGCCGATCCTGAATACTGCTTTCTTTCCGGGTCGCAGGCGCTGGTAGGGACGCCTATAGGCTCCTTCTGCTCAACGCCGCAGAGAGCAGAGATCCTCCTCTTTAGAAAATCCAGCACGTCCTGATCAATTTGGCCTACTGGCTGCAGATAAACTGTCATAGATCATATGAGATGAGAGCTGAATCCATATAAAATTTTTGAAAAATTTTATGCAGGATATCTGCGTTGGGGAAAGAGGTTCCAATTGAGATGCAAAGATCAGCTGCTCAGCAGGCTCGCTATCTGCCTATCGAGCGCCTCAGCCTCTACGCGCAGGCCTGCATCCTGTGATGCCTTAAGCTTTGAGAGGTCGCGGCGAAGAGGACCCACTCGAAGCTCTGCCTTCTCTCTTGGCAGGTTCACGGCCTCAGCCACAAGCTTCCTTATCCAGTCAAGCCTCTTCCAGTCCATCCCTTGCTCCCTCAAAGCAGACCTAAGGTCTGCCAGGGCCCTGGCTACAATTTTGCCTCTTTCTGTGAGGGCCAGATACCGCACCCTGCCCTGAGGGTGAGTTGTTATAAGTCCATACTCTTCGAGCTTTGTGAGAATGCTTATAGTGTGAGGAAAAGTGGAATCGATCCGCTTGGCGACCAGTGCCGCGTAAGCCGGATCGAGCTCCTGTATGGCCAGCAAGGCCCGAGCAGGCTTCTCCCTGAGGAGAAGGCTCTCTAACCCATCACTCATGCTGTAGAGATGTTTGCCTGCTGAGGCGCAGCCAGCTGCAGAGTCTGGGCGCTTGAGGCACCTGCTGGCAGGACCACATGTATGGGCTGGTTGAAGTCCCTGAAGTTCATCACTGACTGCAGGTTTACCTTCATCTGGAAGTCGCCTGTTGCAGGTGACAGTCCCATGGTCTCAGGGGTTATAGCGAAGGCCATCCTGATGTCGTTCTTGGTCAGAAGATGGGCGTTCTTTGTAATCCAGGATGTCCACTCAACAGTGCCGCTCTGGTAGAGCTCTGTCAGGTTCATGTATGCCAGAGGCAGAGACGAGCCCATCTGCTGGGAGAGGATGGCTGCATAGACGTTAATGTCAGGGACGACTGTGACCTTCCAGCAGTCCTGGCCGTTTACTGTCTCGGATCCAGCCACGGTTATCGTTGAGGCGTTGAGCAGCTCAGACTGCTGGAGGACCATGTTCTGCTGTTCCCACAGAAGGCCTGCCTCGGGGACCTGGAGACGGGTCCAGTTGTTGTCCACCATGGAGTAGATAGTATCGTTTATGAAGTAGGTCTCAGTCTGAACAGGAGTGGCATTCTGGGCGCTATCTGAGATCACATTCATGGTTGATACCACGTTCATGGCCCTGCCGGTGAGGTTTACTGATCCATGTCCGGCGGCAGTGATGGCCACATTGGTGGTGTTTGCGGTGCTTGCAGAGCGGTTGGTTATGACTATGTTCTGGATCGACTCAAGGTCGAAGTTGTAGGAATTGAGGTTCTTTGCAGAATCTATCGCCATGGTTTTAAGCTCAGTGGCGTTGGGGGCAGACTCGCCTGGACCATTCTCCATGCATCCTGAGAAGGCCACAACGACCAGTGCTAAAGCCAGCAGTAATAACTTCTTCATCATATCACCAGATCTGTTATGAATTAAATATCGCATTATTCAGGGGTTTTCTTATTAAAGACAAGGTACATCACCTGGGGGGGCGGACCAGTCTGGGTCACAAGCTCACTTTAAAGCCCATACCGGATCGGATAGAGAGAGCCCGGCCGGATGATCACCTTACCTTGCAGATACGAACTTCTCGCCGGTTATCATCTCATAGAGCTTGATATAGATCTCGCTTGTCTTGTCTATGACATCTTTTGGAAGGCCTGGAATATCCGGCTCAGGTCCACCTGCAGCCCGTGCGCCGTAGAGCCTGTCCTTGTACCCGGTAGTCCTGTAGTACTGGCGCACATACTCCTTGCTTAAGTCCACGAACTCGCCTTTATCGTAGCTGGCCTTGTCCCAGAACCTGTCCTCATCGGCGGTGCCGTAGACGTCCACAACCATGATCTTCCTGTCCTCATCAAAGGCAAGCTCCTTTTTGCCGTCGACATGTATCAGGCCCCGGGGCTCCACGCTGTGCCTGATGTCCTCGTCAATCTTTATGACTAGGTCCCTGAGCTCGTCGTATTCGGCTGGGGTTAAGTGGGCCAGCTCAAGTGCGCTCTTCTTATCCAGAAGGCGGTCGGTCTTCTCAAGCTTGGTTGAGACCTCTACAAAGGGCTCGGGCAGCTCCTCGCCGTAGGCGACCTCATGCCCTCTTGGGAATCCCAGAGACTCAGGGCTTATTTTTCCCTCATTAACTCTGTCGTGGAGAGACCCTGCCACATACCACCTGCATATGACCTCAAGAGGTATCAGATAGCTGCGCGACTGGCGGGTGATCTTCTCAGGGCTTATTATGGCCACCTTCTTCACCAGCATGCCTTGAGGTGGAAGATACTTGATGAGGTGGTTTCTGATGCCCAATTTTTTGGCTCTCTCAAACCAGTAGACGCCCTCTCTGCAGAGCGTCTCGCCCTTGTAGGGTATCAGGCTTGGGATCACCTTGTCAAAGACAGAGATGTTATCTGTAAACTGAAACTCCAGCTCGCTGCCCAGATCGTAGGCAGCCTTGACCTTGCCTTTCATCAAAAGCTTGCGATCCATCATGGCCATTGATCCAGGCAAGATGATAATCCTTTCTCCAGGAATATGTGAAAAGTAGCGAAAAAGAATTTAGGAGGGACTCAATCGAAGTCCTCTCCACCCATGCCGCCCATGCCGCCAGGCATTCCGCCGGGCATTCCGCCCTCTCCGCCTGGTCCGGACCTGGAGGCTATGACATCATCGATCCTCAGAATCATGCCTGCGGCCTCAGCTGCAGACTGAATTGCCTGGGTCTTGACCCTGAGGGGCTCGACTACGCCGAGGTTGAGCATGTCCACTGGCTTGCCTGTATCAATGTCCAGGCCAGCTGTCTTGACGCCCTTCTCGTGCTGGCTTCTAAGAGCCACCAGTGTATCGATCTGGTCAAGGCCTGCATTCTCAGCCAGGGTCTTTGGAATGACCTCCATGGCCTCTGCAAAGGACTCAATGGCCAGCTGCTCACGGCCGCCAACTGTTGCTGCGTACTCACGCAGCCTCAAGGCGAGCTCTACCTCTGGTGCGCCGCCTCCAGCTACAAGCATTCCGTCCTCAATCACTACGCCTATAACACGGAGTGCATCTTCCATGGCGCGATTGAGCTCATCTACCACGTGCTCAGTTCCGCCGCGGAGGATTATGGACACTGACTTGGGGTTGGTGCATCCCTCTACAAAGGTCATCTCATCTCCAGAGATCTTCCTCTCCTCGACGAGGCCAGCGCAGCCAAGGTCAGCAGATGAGAGCTCTGAGATGCTTGTGACGACCCTGGCGCCAGTGGCGCGGGCCAGCTTCTCCATATCCGACTTCTTGACCCTGCGTATGGCGTACAAGCCAGCCTTTGCAAGGAAGTGCTGGGCCAGGTCATCTATGCCCTTCTGGACGAAGACCACGTTTGCGCCGCTATCTGTTATGCGCTTGACCATGTCACGCAGCATCGTCTCCTCCTGGTCCAGGAATGCCTGGAGCTGGTCAGGGGAGGTGATCTCAATCTTGGCGTCAACCTCGGTCTTCTCTATCTCTACTGCAGCATTTAAGAGAGCGATCTTTGCCCCAGTAACCTTCTTTGGCATGTTGGGGTGCAGCCTCTCCTTATCAATGACTACGCCGCGAACGAGCTGGGAGTCGGTAATTCCGCCGCCGACCTTCTTCTCCACTGTGATGTTGTCGATGTCGACCTTACCATCCTCATCGACCACGGACTTGACTGCCTGTACTGCCAGGTCTGCAAGCTGGTCCCTGGAGGAGCCTGTTCCCTTGCCAGTCATTGCAGTGATTGCGACTTTCCTGAGCAGGTCGTCGCTATTCTTTGTGACCTTGACTGAGACGGACTTCAAAATCTCCATGGACTTGTCTGCAGCTGCACGGTAACCAGCAGCTATTACAGTTGGGTGAATCTCCTGGTCCAAAAGTCCCTCAGCCTGCTTGAGCAGCTCGCCTGCCAGCACAACCGCGGTAGTGGTTCCATCTCCAACCTCGGCATCCTGGGTCTTAGCAATCTCCACCATCATCTTGGCAGCGGGATGCTCTATATCCATCTCTTTGAGAATAGTGACGCCATCATTGGTTATGACTACATCTCCGAGTGTGTCGACAAGCATCTTATCCATGCCCTTTGGGCCAAGAGTGGTCCTCACGGCGCCGGCTACTGCCTTAGCGGCCATGATATTCGATCTCTGAGCCTCACGGCCTGCAGTCCTCTGGCTGCCTTCCTTAAGTATTAGTACAGGTGTTCCACCAAACTGTCCTGCCATTTATTTACCTCCGTCACCTTAGTAATCAGCAGATCATCTAGGTGTTTGAACGTCTATATGAAGGTTTCGAGATAATTGGAGGCTATTTCATGACTGATGGGTCGGCTGGTAAAGGTACATCTCAGAGGACAGACGGTATGGAGGCCGTCTGCGGCCAGTTTCAGGACAAGGGTGCTTGCGCGAGAAGGCGCACGATAAAAAAAGAGATAAATACTCGCATAGACCCATAACCCTATCCAAAAAGGCATGTGAATAACATGGACGAGAGACGAGGCAGTGGCGGCTATAACAGAGGCCCCCGGGAGATGCATGAGGCAGTTTGCGCAGATTGCGGCGAGACGACACAGGTCCCCTTCAAGCCTGATGGAGTAAGACCTGTATATTGTCAGCAGTGCTACCAGAAGCACAGGCCACCCAGAAGAGGCCCGAGCCAGTAAGGCTGCACCGAAATACTCTTTTCACTTTTTGTCCGGCACTGCTGTGCGCTCCTACCTGACTGCAGGCATTATCCAAGCCATTCGAAGGCGCCGGCAGATATGCATAATTCCCAAAGGAAGGCGAGCGCAGAGCTTCCAACCGATGCAAACTGATATATACCACGTAATACGCTACTAGATCAATCCAAAGGGTACGTGAATAACATGGATGACAGAAGAAGAAGTGGTGGCTTCAATAGAGGCCCCCGAGAGATGCACGATGCAGTTTGCGCAGATTGCGGTAAGCAGACCCAGGTTCCCTTCAAGCCCGACGGGACCAGGCCAGTCTATTGCAGCGAGTGCTACCAGAAGCACAGGCCACCCAGAAGAAGCTTTTAGATAGATCATTTATCAGATCTTTTTAACAGTTTCTAAGCGTAGTCTCAAAAAAGAAAAGACAGGGCGCTCATCCAGACCCTGTTAAATTTTATTGATGAAGCCCTTTATTTAACCACCTCTTATCCGTCTTTGCAGATGCCTATCCCCCAGACATCGTTCTTTTGCAGCTGTCCCAAAATGGAAGATAGCAGGCCCACACCTGATACCAATGCAACAGGCATCAATCAGGTCTGCCGATGCACACTTCGAGGAGCTCTATATCGAAGATCAGATCCCTTCCAGCCAGAGGGTGGTTGGCATCCAGAGTCACCAGGGAGTCGGTGATATCCATGACCACGACGTGCACTGCTCTGCCGCTCTTGAGCTTTATCTCCAGTACGTCCCCAATCTCCAGGTCATCAGGTAGCTTCTCCCTGGACATCTTCATGACCCTGGAGCTCAGGCGCGGCCCATAGGCCATCTCAGAGGGCACAACCACAGTCCTCTGCTCCCCAGGGCTCATGCCCTTTACGGCCTCGTCAAGGCCCGGGACATCTGCACCATCACCAATCCGGAGCTGGCAGGGCCGGCCTTCATCAGAGGCGCAGAAGACGGCCTCGTCATCAAGGCGGCAGATATATCGGATCAAGACTCGGTCACCCTCTTTGGCCGGAGCCATATACCATCAGGCCTCTTCAGGAGCGTAGTAGTACTCGCCCTGGTCGCGCTGGGTCCTGTCCAGCCTCGATCCGGGCTTGTTTACCCTGGGCCTGCGAGTCTCCTCATCGCGCCTGAAAGTTATGCCTATGTTCTTTAGGAATGCGTTCATGCCATCGCGCATATCGTAGGGCGGATGAGCCACTCCCAGAACTCCCGGCTCGCCCTCAAAGACTATCAGCCTCTCAGAGAGCAGGTCTATCAGGTATATGTCATGGTCCACCACCATCACCGACCTCTCTGTGGACTCTGCGAATCTGCGCATGATCTTGGCAGTCATCATCCTTTGCTCGACGTCCAGGTGGGCCGAGGGCTCATCTAGAAGGTACAGGTCTGCATCCTGGCTCAGGCAGGCAAGTATCGCCACCCTCTGAAGCTCTCCCCCAGAGAGCTCTACCAGGCTCTGATCCAGCAAAGGCTCTATGCCAAGGGGCTTTAAAAGCTCTGACTGATAGTAGCTGCTGTCGAATTTGTGTGTGATGCCACGAAGAAGTCCCTGAACCGTGACATCCGACTCGGCCTTGAGGTACTGGGGCTTGTAGGAGATCTTGAGCTTTATGTCCACAGAGCCTTCTGTGGGTTTCTCAAATCCGCCTATGATCTTGATGTAGGTGGTCTTTCCTATGCCGTTTGGTCCTAAAATGCCTATGACCTCTCCTTTTCTGATGATCCCAGGGTCTGCCTCCAGTGTGAAAGCAGGATAGATCTTTTTGAAGCGGTCATACTGCACCAGGGAGGGTATCTCCTTCTCCATCCTTGGTGCGTGCACCTCAAACTCAATGGACTCGGACCTGATCCTTATGTTCTCCTCAGGCAAAAAGCCTCTCAGGTACTGGTTTATGCCCACCCTGACGCCTTTGGGCCTTGTGATTGCGCCGTAGGCGCCGGGAACACCGAAGACCAGGTGCACAGACTCAGCCAGGAGGTCGAGGAGCGCCAGGTCATGCTCCACAACCATGACGGCCTTGCCTGCAGCCAGCTCCTGGAGCGCTCTTGCCACATTTATCCTCTGATATATATCCAGGTAGGGGCTGATCTCATCAAAGAAGTAGAAGTCGGCATCTCTGGCAGCAGTCGCGGCTATTGCCACCCTCTGAAGCTCTCCGCCGCTCAGGCTTGAGATCTCACGATCAAGCAGCCTTGAGAGGCCCAGGCGGTTGACAAGGGCATCGAGCTCGCCTCTCTCGTCCGTCTTCTCAAGGAGGCCGCGCACAAGGCCCGAGTAGCTCTTGGGGATGCGGTCTACATACTGGGGCTTATAGGCGGTCTTGACGCCTTTGTCTGCCACCTTCTTCAGGTAATCGCCAAGGGCAGAGCCCGAGAACCTGGAAAGCACATCATCCCAGGAGGCTTTAGCTCCAAGATTGGGCTGGAGGATTCCTGACAGGATGTTCACTGCAGTGCTCTTGCCTATGCCGTTTGGTCCTAAAATTCCTGTGACCTTGCCTTCTATTGGCACCGGCAGGCCGTACAGGGCAAAGCCGTTTTGGCCGTAGCGGTGGACCGGGCTCTCCATCTCCTCTGGGAGGTTGGTGATGGTGATTGCACCAAAAGGACACTTTCTAACACAGATGCCGCAGCCCACACAGAGGTTCTCTGTAATTGCAGGCTTGCCGTCTTCGAAGACTATGGTCTCATCGCCGGTGCGGACAGGAGGACAGAAGTATTCGCACTCTTTAGAGCACTTCCTCGGCTGGCACCGGTCTCTGTTGATGACAGCTATTCTCATTAAACCACCTAGTTGAGGAGAAGCGTCCAGGTTACCAGCCAGAGGTCAATGACCAGGAACTCCACATAAAACCAGTCTTTTGTGCCGAATGCCGCTGAATCTATGCCCACGAGTGGGTAAGCGAGCTTCTGGATATAGTAGGTCACAAGTATGAGCACTATCAGGATGAAATGCCAGGGAATAGTGGTAGCGGTGCCCATGCCCAGTGTGAAGTAGCATACGAATCCTGCAAGGACTCCCAGAAGCGAGGCGTATATGGTCTTCTTTATGCCGTCTATGCGGGCCTGCCTCTTCTCAGCGGGCGTCTTCTTCCTGGGCAGAGGTCGAGGCATTGGGGGCTGTGCCTTGGTTTGTGCTTCGGCTTTTGACTGGATCTTCTCTACAAGCGAGGTCTTCTTCTCAGGAGGCGTTTGGACCTCTTTATCTTTAGCGCCTTGTTCTTGCTGGGTTTTTCCCTTCTTTCTGTCCTTCTTGGCCATCAAAGATGAGCAGCGCATTATATGATAATAGCGTTTTGGTCAGTCCGAGGCAAAATCCAAGTAGTTAGACTTCATAGAGACGATGGATGGGCACGCGTATCGTCGCCGATTCTTCGGTATTCATCCTTGGCAAGAGGCTGGAGGGAGAGCTGATCACTGTTCCTGCCGTAGAGGCAGAGCTAAAGGATCTGCGCTCCAAATCTCTGCTGCACATCTCAGGTGCAAGGATAGAGAGCCCCACGGCCGATGCCCTGAAGAGGGCCAGGGCTGCTGCCAGGGAGACTGGTGACATAACAGTGCTCTCAGAGACTGATCTGGAGGTCCTTGCCAAGGCTCTGGAGTACCAAGCGAGGCTTGCGACCGACGACTACGCCATGCAAAATGTTGCGCTGCATCTGGGGCTGGAGATAGAGCCCATCGCGCAACCCAGGATCAAGAGAAGGCTAAAGCGCGTCCAGAAGTGCTCTGGCTGCGGCCAAACCTTCGAGGGTGAAGCCTGTCCTGATTGTGGTACCCCCAAAAAGACCAAACAAAGGAGGATAAGATGAAGAATATTGAGACTTTGATGAAGAAGGCGAGCGAGCTGAAATCAGAGGGGCTGGTGGAGGGCCAGATATCAGAGGAGCTAAACGTCTCCAGCGATACAGTGACCTGGCTCCTCACCCATGCCGAGAAGAGCAGCCTGCCCGGCCCAAAAGACATATCTGTCGATTGGTCTGCCCTGGGCAGGTCTGCCTATAGGCTGAGCCACATCTCCCAGGCGCTCTCAGACCTCATATACGACAGCCTTGACGAGACTGAGCAGGGCGTGGACGTCGTTGTGGGCATATCACTTAGCGGCGTGCCCCTGGCCAGCATGATTGCAAACGATCTGAGCGCAGAACTGGCAGTCTTCACCCCGTCAAAGCAGATGGGCCAGGAGTCCAGCAAAAAGGGCAGAGGAAATTTAAGCTCCAACTTCTCTGATGTCAAAGACAAGGAATGCGTCATAGTAGATGATGTGATCACCACCGGTCACACTATAGAGGAGACTGTGGAGTATCTGGATGAGCACGGTGCCAAGATCAGCGTCATTGCAGTGCTTATAGACAAGAAGGGCACTGACCAGATCGCCGGCGTGCCGGTCTCCTCGCTCTTAAAGGTCATCCGCGTCAATTAAGACGCAACCTCTTTTTTGGTATTAGAAAGCCTTTTAGCGTGGCTGGATATTCACCCCATCATTGATTGATATGTTCTCTGAAGACGAATATCGATTGGACTACTTCGCAGATGAAGGGTTTCACCGCCAGAAATGCGTGAGCTGCGGGAAATTCTTCTGGACCAGGAATGAGTCCAGGAAGACCTGTGGAGATCCTCCATGTGACCCCTACACATTCATAGGCGCGCCTGTGTTCGACCGCGAGCACGGCTTAGATGAGATGCGTGAGCACTACTTAAGCTACTTCGAGGCCAGAGGCCATACCAGGATACAGAGGTACCCAGTGGTTGCCAGGTGGCGCGATGACATCTACCTGACAATTGCATCCATTGCAGACTTCCAGCCCTTTGTGACCTCGGGCCAGGTGCCTCCGCCTGCAAACCCGCTGACCATCAGCCAGCCGTGCATACGCTTAGACGACCTGGACTCTGTTGGCAGAAGCGGCAGACACCTGACCACATTCGAGATGATGGCCCACCATGTCTTCAACACTCCAGATAAGGAGTACTACTGGAAGGACAGGACCGTCCAGCTCTGCGACGAGCTGCTCTTGAAGCTTGGGATGGACCCGTACGCAGTGACCTACAAGGAGAACCCCTGGGCAGGAGGCGGCAACGCCGGCCCGTCTGTAGAGTGCCTTGTGGGCGGCCTGGAGCTCTCCACACTGGTCTTCATGGACCTGAAGGTCACCCCAGGGGGGCCAGTACAGATCAAGGGCGAGAGCTACTCAAAGATGCCCAACTACATAGTCGATACAGGCTACGGCCTGGAGAGGTTCGTATGGGCATCCAAGGGTTCTCCGACAATCTACGATGCAATCTTCCCAGACATGATCAAGACCGTCTCTGAGATGGCCGGAGTAGAGCACAATGTGGACGATCCGGAATATGCCGAGATTTTTGCCCAGAATGCCAAGTTCGCGGGATCAATCGACCTGGATGCATCCAGCCTGAGAGATATGAGGGCCAAGATTGCTAAGAACATAGGCATATCTCCAGAGAAGCTTGAGAAGACTATAGCCCCAATGGAGAGGGTCTATGCAGTGGTGGACCACACAAGATGCCTGGCTTACATGCTGGGAGACGGCATAATACCATCCAATATCAAGGCAGGATACCTGGCAAGGCTCGTCATCCGCAGGACTCTGAGGCAGATGAGGGACCTGGGTCTTAAGACCCCTCTGGCCGAGTTTGTGGAGATGCAGATCTCCAAGCTCGACTATCCCAACTGGCAAGAGAGGATGGTCACAATATCGGAGATACTGAACCAGGAAGAGGAGAAGTACGCCGATACGCTTGGCAAGGGCATGAGGCTCGTCAAGAAGACCGCCCAGTCCTATGGCAAGAAAGGGCAGGCGGTGCCCCTATCAGAGATGATCTCCCTGTATGATACCCACGGCATACCCCCAGAGATTGCCAAGGAATCTGCAGAGAGCCTGGGCGTTGCAGTCGAGCTGCCTGACAACTTCTACTCCATGGTTGCCAGCACCCACATCAAGGCCGAGAAGACGCAGGAGGCGCAAAAGGCAATTCCTGGAGCCAAGAAGACTGAGCTCCTGTTCTACACTCAGCCCTTCCAGGAGACCTTCGAGGCCGAGGTCCAGGAGGTTTTAGATGGATCTGTCATCCTGGACAAAACCCTCTTCTATCCAGAGGGAGGAGGCCAGCCTGCCGACCACGGACTCCTGGAGAAGGGAGGCCTTGCCTTCAGGGTTGTGGATGTCCAGAAAGTAGGTGACACGGTCCTCCACCAGATGGAGAAGCCCGGAAGCATCCAGAAAGGAGACCATATCATTGGCAAGATAGACATGAGAAGGAGGCTTGCCCATGCCAGGCACCATACTGCGACCCACCTGGTGCACGACTCTGCCAAGCGGGTGCTGGGCGGGCACATCTGGCAGGCAGGCGCCCAGAAGAGCGAGGAGAGGGCGCGTCTGGACATATCGCACTACAAGCGCATCACAGATGGGGAACTAAAGGCAATTGAGCTTGAGGCCAACAGGAGGGTCATGGAGATGGTGCCAGTGGACACCCAGTTCCTGCCAAGGACTGATGCTGAGAAGATCTTCGGGTTTGAGCTGTACCAGGGCGGAGTGCCTCCAGGGACGCAGATCAGGGTGGTCAAGGTCGGGTCGGACATTGAGGCCTGTGCAGGCACTCACGTGACCAATACCGGGATGATTGGTGCCATCAAGATCCTCAGGACTGAGAGGATTCAGGACGGAGTGGAGAGGATAGAGTTCTCTGCAGGAGAGGCTGCAGTCAGGGCCGTCCAGGAGAGGGATGACCTGATATCCCAGGCGTCAGGTGTGCTGAGGGTGCCGGCGGATCAGCTGCCAAAGACTGCTGAGAGGTTCTTTGAGGAGTGGAAGAGCCTGCAAAAGGAGATTGAGAAGCTCAAGGAGAGCCTGGCTGAAGTCCAGATGAGATCTCTCACAGGCGATGCCATATCCATAGATGGACTTAGAGTCGTAGTACAGAAGATGGGCGATATAGACATCGATGGGCTGATCAAGGCTGCTACATTGCTATCACAGAATGACTATATCGCCATTCTCGGTGGGAGCAGTGGAAAGCTGGTTGCGGCTGTGGGCAAAACCGGCCTGGAGAAGGGCATAAAGGCTGGAAATATTGTCAAGGCTGCGTCCAAGGTTCTTGGCGGAGGCGGCGGGGGCAAGCCCGAGCTGGCTCAGGGTGGAGGGCCGGAGGCTGAAAAGCTGGATGAGGCTTTGAAGACAGGGCTGGATATAGTGAAGGGCGGGCCATAGGCATTTGTCTATGGCCTTGATCCTTTCTTTTTAGAGTCCTTCCAGCTTTTTGCTCTTTGATCATTATATCCTCCTGGACCTGGCCAATTGGCCACCATTCATTTTGTAGCTTTCAAGCGTTCACATATCCAGGCGGTTGGCCTCCTGTCATCCCTGGTGCAGTCCAGTGGGTAATCTGGTACTGGAAGAACCACTCCCCTGTTGAGCGCCTGAACACCCCGATATCGTCGGTATAGCCATCTCCATCGAAATCCCCAACAATAGGCTGATCTCCGCTTAATGCCCAGGGGCCTGTTCTGCGGTCAGTATTGCCATTGACGTCATAATTAAAATACCAGATGCGATCTGATGCTCTGAACACACCTACATCGCCAACTTCGTTATCTCCGTTAAAGTCTCCAGCTATGGGCAGGTCCCCTGAGTTGGCCCAGGGACCTGACCTTCTATCAGTTGTATCATCGAGGTCAGTATTGATATACCATATCCTATTAGAGGGCCTGAAGACCGCTACGTCATCCCTGTAGCCATCGGCATTGAAGTCTCCAGCAACCGGTAGATCTCCACCAAGGCCCCAAGTCATGGCTGGAGCGAGGAAAGACCAGACCATAACCCCAGTATCAGGTCTATAGGAGAATGTGCCAAAGTACCACATTCTGGTGGATGTGAATACCCCCAGATCATTCACATAGCCATCCCTGTCGAAATCACCTACTGTGAATCTGTCTCCCACGCCCCCGGGGCCCATTCGAGTGCTGACATCTGTATTTCCATTGTGGTCAAGATCAAAGAGCCAGTTACTCTGGCTGGGCCTGAAGATGGCAAGGTCATCAGCAAATCCATCTCTATCAAAATCTCCCGCCAGAGGCACATCCCCCCTCACACCCCATGGACCCATAGAAGAGGAGGTCCTCGACCCAGAATCTGCCAAAGATTGCCCTGATAAGATTATTATGGCTGCTATCAAAAGTCTAACTTGAAAAGAGCCATTGCTCCTAGATTGTACAGACATCATCCCCACCAGCAAGATTTTCCTTTAGGACTCTTCGCCAATGATTATCCATCATCCTATCACTTCTAATGCCAAAATAAGAGTGTGACAGATGGCCTGGTTCGACTCACCTCTAGAATCAGACCACTGCCAGAGTTACTTCAGCATTAGATCCTTTTCAATTATCCAGAGCTCCCAGGACGGGAGAGCGGAGCTCTCGCTCTGCAAATTATGCACATGCCGACATCTATATCGCCTGAGTGCAAATTCTCCTCATTGTCATAGATCTTGGCATCTATATCCTCACAACAATTGTTTGGCCAGTGGTTGTTTTTAGCGCTGATTGGAGCATTGGAATGGTTCTCTACATCCCAGACCGTATTTTCGAAGGTGTTATTTCCCAGGCTTCTTCCACCACCGCCGATATCTGGGACTGGATTGCCCTCGCCTATGAAGATACCTACAGGATTATCCTTGATCAGGTTATCTTGAATTGCTGGAGTTGAATCCATGCGCACTATAACTCCATAATCTCTGTTTCTCCTTATCACATTGCCAATGATGGTTGCGGTAGCAGAGCCTTTTGTGCTTATGCCCGCGCCTTGAGTCGATACGAGATTATTCCTGATAACTGGACGCGAGCTTGCAGTACAATCGATTCCATTCCGTCCTGAGAACTTGTTGCCTTCTATCTGGGGATAGCTCTCTTCATAGGCTGTTATCCCCCAGGCGAGGGATGTGCCACCGAACTCATTGTTCTGGATGGCTGGATGGGCCGTGCCCATGGTGGTGATGCCAGCATGGGCGTTTCCGCTGCTTGTGAACTGGTTGTCATGAATGGTTGGGGATGTGGCGTTGCAGAGGATGGAAGTACCGTCATCGCGCCCGCTCCCACTGTTAACCGCCTGGAAGAGGAAACCTGAGATTAAGGCCCCATTTGCGCCAAGAACTGAGACATATCGAGACGAGCTCGGTATGGCATAGTCAGCACCGCCTTTTATCACAGGCCGAGTCCTGGCATCAATAACAGAAGTCGATATGCCTATGATCTTTACATTGCGCTTCATCAAGATTGGGAACCGCTCCCCATTTGCGCTATCATAGGGCGATGCTGCCCTTACTTTAACAGTATCTCCTCCAGATGCTCTCGATAATGCATGGGTTATGGTCTTGAATGGCTGGGCATCGGTTCCAGTACCTCTTGTATCACTTCCCCTGTCTGAGTCCACCCACCAGGTATGTGTCGGCGGGGCTTGGCCAGATATGGGGGGCAGGGTTACTATTAGAGTTATAATAATGATAGGGATAATCGCTATTATCCATCTCATAGTTATCGTCCTCAAAGGGCATCATAATCATTATCTCTTATAAATGCTGCGATTTTACAATGAAATCGATAATGCTTTTTAAGAGAGATACATTCATTGCCCTCTACCAGACTGCGACGATAACAAATAGCCTTGCATACGTTTATTGAGCAATATACCTGGAGGGGACGGTAATTTTGATATAATTATTTTAATCAATCACATTCAGGAGATAGATATTGATAAAAGAGGGACCAGCAAAGGTGTCTCTCATAGGAGCGAGATGGACAACGTAATATGAGCTATGACAGATCCAGCATAAGATATTTACTATCACAAAGCTCTTCTCCGCCCATGAGATTACTAATCTCCCTGGCTGTGATTCTCCTGGTCCTATCTGTATCTTGCGCAAATGCAGCGCTAGATTATCCAACAGCTCAGAGCTATGTAGATAAATATAACAGCAAGATTGACACAGCTCCAGCTCCGCTTAAAGAGCTCCTAGGTAGCGAACGCGTGGAGCTGAGTGTGACCCTGACCAACGGCAGCGCCTTCCAGGTCGGCTTCGAGACAAGTAATGCCAAGATAGTGAAGATGTATCCCGGAGGCATCCAAAATCCGACTATAGATCTTGGCATTACTGAAGATGCCATGAATACAGTAGCAGGCTCGGATGATAAGATAACGGCATTCCAGAATGCGATGAGCAATGGCCAGGTGACAATCACCAGCCAAAACCTCTTCACTAGAATAAAGCTAGGGGTTGTTCTGTCCAGCATGAGCGCTCTAAAGTTCTTCAATGGCGTCTTATGAGGAGTCGGCTTTAATTAATACTCTTCAATTCTTTAACATCATTGCAGTGCCGTGTTCCCCTTTTAGCCACCTGCTGGTTTTATGCCTATGTAAGGTCCCCCTGCCTTTGTGCTATGAAACATAGCACAGCTCGTTTAAGCTATCAGGGAAACTGATGCCGTATGGGAAACAGCATAACACGATTGGCATCGTCCCTGCTCATCTTGCTAGCCATGGCTGCTATGACCTGCTGCCAGGTGCCAGTCCATCTCGGCGGCAATGATGGGGTGGCCTTGATGAAGAACTTAACCAATAGCTCGCCAATCATGGCAGAGGCCATCAACATCTCAGCTAATGATACCGATATCAATGATACTGATATCAATAACACTACTACAAATGGCACTGATGGCGGCCTGTGGTCCTGGGGGTCTAGGCCACGCGCGCCTCCAGCTCCACCCACTGAGGCCCAGTACAGGGAGGCTTTGAATGCCAGGGTGATCATGGATAACAGGGTGGAATAGCGATCGATAGCATTCCCAGCTCTTGACCAGAGATACATATAGAGCATCTACAATGAGGGCTAACAGGCAGGACTCGCTTCATAATACTTCACAACAGCATTTATCGCCACAGCCGCGTCAAATATGGCAGTGAGCCCAAAAGAAGGCCAAAAGAGCATTTATATCCTAGAGGATAGTCGTAGCCCGTGAATATTTAAACTCTCAGTTCGAATGGCTTGCTAATAGCGAAAGGCTGATCTCTGCCAGATAAAGCCGGATAAATATTGCGTGGGATGTCATGATCACAAGCAAAGATGTGGAGCATATTGGCTGGCTCGCCAGCATCAAGGTTTCAGACCAGGAACAAGAGGAGTTCGTCGATCAATTCAACTCCATTCTGGATTACTTCCACCAGCTCGACGAGGTGGATACCGAGGGCGTAGAGCCCACTTACCGCGTAGTGGACCTCTCAAATGTATTCAGGGATGATGTCTCGTGCAAGTCTCTGACTCAGGAGCAGGCTCTAAAGAATGCACCCCGCCGTGAGAACGGCTACTTCAAGAGCCCCAGGATAGTGTGATCATGCTCACTCAACTCAGAGAGCAGATCCGTCAGGGTTCTGCAGAGGAGTATCTAGCAAAGCTCTTCCAAAAGATAGAGCACAGCCGGCTCAATGCCTTCACGACCCTGGATAAGGACAGGGCCCTTGGCAGGGCCAGGGAGTTCGATCATGCACCATGGGATGGGAGGCTTGCAGGCGTCCCAGTGGCCATAAAAGAGTGCATCTCGACTGAAGGAATCCAGACCACCTGCAGCTCGAATATCCTTAGGGGCTACGTGCCACCCTTCGATGCCACTGTTGTAGAGAGGCTCAAGAGAGAGGGGGCAATAGTCATGGGCAAGAACAACATGGATGAGTTTGCCATGGGCACATCAACAGAGACCAGCTGCTTTGGCCCGACCCATAACCCCTGGGACCTGGACAGAGTTCCTGGCGGATCCAGCGGAGGCAGCGCAGCTGCAGTTGCAGGCGGGGAGGCTCCCTGCTCTCTTGGCTCTGACACAGGCGGCTCTGTGCGCTGCCCGGCCTCCTTCTGCGGCATAGTGGGTCTGAAGCCTACCTACGGCCTTGTATCAAGGTTCGGCCTGATAGCCTATGCCAACTCTTTAGAGCAAATAGGTCCGCTGACAAACACCGTTGAGGACACTGCCATGCTGATGGAGATCATAGCCGGCCACGACTGGCGTGACTCGACCTCCACACAAATGGAGAAGGGCAGCTACCTGGCAGGCCTAAATGACGGAGTCCAGGGCTTGAAGGTGGGAATACCAGAGGAGTACTTCGGCGAGGGCGTGGATCCCTTGGTAGAAAAAGCTGTCTGGGATGCGGTATCAACCCTGGAGGGCCTGGGCGCCAGCTGGCAGAAGGTCAGCCTGCCCCATACCAAGTATGCTCTGGCAGCCTACTACGTCATAGCCATGAGCGAGGCCTCATCCAACCTGGCCAGGTTCGACGGGCTTCGATACGGCCTGCGCATGGACGAGGACGCCGACTGGCACACCACATTCTCAGAGATCAGGGCCGCAGGCTTTGGGCCCGAGGTCAAGAGGAGGATACTCCTTGGGACTTATGCCCTGTCTGCGGGCTACTACGGACGGTATTACCTAAAGGCACTCAAGGTCAGGACGCTCATCAAGGACGATTTCATAAGGGCATTGAAAGATGTGGATATTTTGGCATCACCTACTATGCCCATGCCCGCCTTCAAGATAGGCGAGCGCATAAACGATCCTCTATCGCTCTACATGGCCGATGTCTTCACAGTGCCAATAAACCTTGCAGGAGTTCCGGCCATATCAGTGCCCTGCGGCTTTGCAGGCAACTTGCCAATCGGCCTGCAGCTCATAGGAAGGCACTTTGGCGAGGATACACTTCTAAGGGCGGCTCATGCCTTTGAGAAGGCAACTCCCCATCATCTCAAGAGGCCAGAGGTGGCTTAATGGATACCGATGTCATAATAGGGCTTGAGACTCACGTCCAGCTAAACAAGCTGAGCTCCAAGATGTTCTGCGGCTGCTCTACCAGCTACCACAACGATGAGCCCAACACCCATACCTGCCCGGTCTGCCTGGGCCTGCCGGGGTCACTGCCCGTCTTGAACCGCAAGGCTGTTGAGTACGGCATCAAAGTGGGTCTTGCCCTGAACTGCACTATAGAGCCTGAGACGCTCTTCTACAGGAAGAATTACTATTACCCCGACCTGCCAAAAGGTTTCCAGATAAGCCAGTACGACTTCCCCCTGGCAACCGGAGGCTACCTTACAATTAAGGGCGAGGACGGCGAGAGGAAGGTCAGGATCACCAGGGCCCATATGGAGGAGGATCCAGGACGGCTGGTCCACGCAGGAACCATTGACAAGGCCAAGTACACAATGGTGGATTACAACAGGTGCGGCATGCCCCTGCTGGAGGTAGTCACAGAGCCGGACCTGCGGTCGCCAAAGGAGGCTCGTACATACCTGGACAAGCTGCGATCCATACTGGAGTACCTGGACGTATTCGACGGCAGCCTGGAAGGAGCCATGAGAGTGGATGCCAACATCTCCCTGGCAGGAGGAGTCAGAGCCGAGGTCAAGAACATATCAAGCCACAAGGGCGTTGAGAAGGCCCTCTCGTACGAGATCACTAGGCAGAGGAACCTCAAGAGGAGGAATATACAGGTGGTCCAGGAGACGAGGCACTTTGATGAGCTCAGAAACATCACAGTCTCCATAAGGTCCAAGGTGGGAGCCCACGACTACCGTTACTACCCTGAGGCAGACCTTGTCCCCATGAGGGTTGCCGACTGGGTGCCGGCAATTACGGCATCACTGCCTGAGCTTCCAGATGCCAAGAGAGACAGGTTCAGAGAGCAGTACGGCATGACTGATGACCATGCCAAGTCTCTCACCTCAGAGATAAAGGTTGCAAACTTCTATGAGGCGGTGGCTTCGAGGGCTCATCCTAAGCTGGCTGCAGTATGGGTGGCGGATGTGCTCAAAGGCGAGCTCAATTACCGTGACGCCGAAGTAGATAGGTTCTCTCCAGAGGACATGGCAAAGATAGTGAACCTCCTTTCAGAGAACAAGATCACAGAGGACGGGGCTGTTGCCATCATACGCGAGATACTCGACCATGGAGGCTCTCCAGAGGAGATAATCAAGGCCAAAGGGCTGGGCAGGGCCGAGGATGATGCAGTGGCCAAGGCCGTGCGTGAGGCTGTAGATGAGTCAAAGGCAGCCGTCGAGGACTACCGCAAGGGCAATGCCAAGGCCATGAACTTCATTGTGGGCCTTGTCATGAAGAAGACCCGCGGCCGTGCAAGCCCTGCTGAGGCCAGCAGGCTGGTGCAGGAGGAGCTGACCAGATCAGGCTAATGGGTTCGAGCTCCGGACTTTGGGCCGATGCCAGCGTCTGCACATCGGACCGCCATCTATTTTCTTATACTCAAAGCATTTTTTCAATTAGCATACAGAGCGATTTTGCACTTGACCTGGATCAAGCGGCCTTTTTAGGCTCATCCTGCATATACTTCGCATACTTCTTCCTCACCATATCCGGGTAACGTACCGTGAATAATACGCCTATCAGGGTAACACCATATTGAAGGAACGGGGACATCGATCTGCTGATCATATCATCAGAGACGAAGATGCTCACACCCAGGGACCACAGGAAGATGCAGCCCCAGACAGCGGTCATTATCCTGTTAGTCCTGATGAAGATGGGATTATCCCAGCGGCTCTTATCTACCTCCAGGCGCGCGTACTGCTCTGTGAATGGCCGGCCCACGGCCAGGGATATCCAGGTGATTGCAGCCAGGCTTCCATTCAGCAGGATGCTCACATGCGTCATTACCCAGACGTTCTTTAGAAATACGACTGATATTAAGAGAAATACGAAGAATATCAGCGTTCCCCAGCTCAGCAGGAAGCCCCGCCTCAGATCTTTATACCCAATGAGGATGGATGCTGCCAGACATACCGCTATGGCGATCTCCAGCTGTGTCACTGATGTCCCTGCTAAAATCCCAAATAGAATAAAAGGTGCAAAGCCCAGTAGTAGACCAAGTATATTCATAGGTTACCTCTTGATGCAATTAGCCGGCCTCAAAACCAACCCAAATTTCTGGGCCAGGCGAGCTGACGGCTTTATATTTAGCGTTCCTATTTACATTTTGCCTTCCATCCATATTTTATCCTAATTTCAGCTCCAAAGCACCTCTACAGGATCGATTGCCATAATGGTACTATATCTGGAGTAGTCATAGAGATAGATTAACACCACTTGGTACGAAAATGCCCCGTACTTCTGGGGACGATTGCTCCAAGATCTCATACCACGAGAATGCTATGTATTCATTTTCATTCTCATGGGTGATTGAGAAGTCATGAGCCTTTTCTGGTTATACCCTATGCCATGGGCTAGTCTCAAGGCTGATGGCTCCCCTGAGGCCATCTTGCACGGCCCATATCATACCATATCTTTATGGCTATGACCGCATAAACCAACCGTCCCGCAAATCGCCGGTATGACTCCGGCCTATACAGGCGGCACAAAGCTGAGCTAAAGCTCAAATTCACACACGTGCGAGAGGTATATAGATGAAAGGATCTACAGCACTTAGGCTGATCTCGATTGCTATGCTCCTGGCGCTCTTCTCAGTTGGGGCACTTTGCCAGAGCCAGGCCAATTCGACTCAAACCATTGAATCTGCAAACACTTTAACTCAAGTCGTTGAGCCTACAAATAGTTCAACTCAAGTCGTTGAGTCCATAAATAATACAAATGAGGCTGATCTAAATAGCGTCCCAGCAGGGACCAGAGACGTAACTAAGCTTGCCAACTTAAACCAGATATTCACGGCAAACAAGAGTGAAGCCCTCAAGATCTACAATGTCAAACATGCAGGCGATAGCTGGGTTGAGATATACAACTCAGGAATCACTCCCAGGAACCTGACAGGCTGGACTTTGACAAACAAGGAGAATTCTCAGCTTGTCTTGCCCAAAATGGATCTGAGCTCTAGAACAAGCATCAGGGTACACCCCGGAACAGGGATGAGCAAAGCTACTGACCTGTATCTGAACTCAACTTTTCCCATGTGGATGAACGACAATAGCGATGTGATCACCCTGCATGACAATACCGGCAGGACGATATTCACATACACATACTAAGCCTGCGGCCAATGGGCTCCCAGGCCCTACAGCTTTTTTAATCATCATCGACTTTTTTCAATTTCTGTGCCGACGCATCCCGATGCGATCGATTGCTTTTTATCGCACCTGTACATCATGGTGCACAGGTTGATAACAATGTCTGGATACTGGGACCCGTACATTGAGCGTATGCCCATTGAGGACCTGCGCTCACTCCAGGAGGATAGGCTGAAGTCCATAACCCGTTATGTTTATGATCATTCTCCATTCTACAGGCAGAGATTCAATGAAGCCGGAGTCACTCCTGACGACATCAAGAGTCTAAGCGACCTCCCAAAGCTTCCTTTTACAAGGAAGATCGACCTGCGCAACACCTATCCCACAGGCATGTTCAGCCTGCCAAAGAGCCGAGTAGTCAGGTACCATGTGTCCAGCGGCACAACAGGAAAGCCAACTGTTGTTGGATACACCAAAGACGACATAGATACCTGGTCTGAGTCGCTGGCAAGGGCACTGACCTCCATTGGTCTTGGAAGAAATGATACCGTCCAGGTGGGATATGGATATGGATTGTTCACTGGGGGCCTTGGACTGCACTACGGCGCAGAGAGAATTGGAGCTGCAGTCCTGCCTACAAGCGTCGGCAATACCGAGCGCCAGATAGAGCTCATGCAGGACCTGGGAAGCACGGCCATCGCCTGCACGCCATCATACTTCCAGCACATGATAGAGGTGGCAGATAAGATGGGGGTGAGCTTCCGCGATGATACAAAGCTTAGGACTGGAATCTTCGGGGCCGAGCCATGGTCCCTTGAGACCAGGAAGAGGATTGAGGAAGCCTCTGGCATAAACGCCTATGATATCTACGGCACAAGCGAGATCTCCGGGCCTCTATGTACCGAGTGCCAGCAAAAGAACGGCATCCATATCTGGGCTGATATGTTCCTTTTGGAGACCATAGACCCAAAGACAGGCGAGCAGGTTGATGAGGGTGAGACGGGCGAACTTGTGGTCACAACCATTAACAAGTGGGCTATGCCCCTGATAAGGTACAGGATAGGAGATCTGACAATCCTCAACAACGAGCCCTGTGAGTGCGGCCGCACCCACCCACGGATAATGAGGATCCTTGGCCGTACCGACGATATGCTGATCATACGCGGGATCAACGTCTTCCCAAGCCAGGTCGAGTCCGTGCTCATGGACATACCAGAGATTGGCGACCACTGGCAGATCATTGTGGGAAGGAAGGGGCCGCTGGATGTAATGACCGTCAGGGTGGAGGTCACGCCTACTGGCTTTTCTGATAAGATCGGAGACCTGATGATTCTAAAGAAGAAAGTCGCAAAAGAATTAAAAGCCGTGCTGAACATCGCAGCTGACGTAGACCTTGTCGAGCCTGGGACCATTCCTCGCTCAGAGGGCAAGGCCAAGAGGGTAATAGACAACCGGAAGGTGTGATAATATGGCAGAGATTAAGCAGATCTCCCTTTTTGTGGAGAACAAGCCTGGAAGGACGGCCAAGGTCTCAAAGACACTCTCTGATGCGGGAGTGAACATCAGGGCAATGACCATAGCTGAGGCTGGCGACTTCGGTGTCATCAGGATGGTTGTGGATAACCCGGATAAGGGCTACAAGGTCCTGCATGATAACGGCTTCACGGTATCTGCTACAGATGTCCTGGCAGTTGAGATGAAGGATACCCCCGGCGGGCTGTATGAGATAGTCAATACCCTGGGAGAGAGCAATATCAACATCGACTATGCCTATGCCTTCGTCACAGCCAAGGCGCAGAGGGCCATGCTCATTGTACGCGTAGATGACATACCCGGCGCCAGAAAGGCTCTGGGCGCCAAGGGCGTCAAGATCGCTACGAATGAAGAGATACAGAAGATATAAATTACTCAAGGGGCTATATGCCCCTTCCTTTATTATATTTAGGACATCAATATACTTACATCGCGGCCATTAATTGCCTGTTACTCATGCATAGGTTAAAGAGTCCTTTATTCATTCCTCACCTTATGATGAGTCTGTTATCCTCAAGATCTGCATCGGTCGTGGCAGTGCTTCTGGCACTGGCCTGCATAGCCCTGCCCGCTATGGCTTTGGAAACTAAAGTTCTGATCCTGGAAGAGCGTAACCTGTCCATCGATCTGAACTCCAGCTTCGAGATGGCCCAAAAGAGAGTTGACAACACCACTGAAGGCATCTTCACTCAGACTCTCCTCCTCACAAACACCCAATCAGATGGGTCAGCCTTCGTGCAGGTCGGATCTGTATATGATCCGGCAATAAAGGCCTTATCTGCAGAATCCATCTCCCAGCAGTGGATAACAGGGGTCTTGATCGCATCAGCGCCCAAAAATGGTACCCTGGACCAGAACTGGACTGCAGCTGATAGCCTCGGGCAGAATGTGACCGTCTTCACAGTTTTGCCTGAAGATCCCTCGCTTCAGGCCTTTGGCAGAACCATGTATGTTGCTAACTGGAACGTCGACCAGGATACCTATGTGGGGCTATTGTCCTTCTTCAACAGGTCTGTTACCAGCCACATAATCGAGACCCTGGCTATGAGCTGAGGCCCTTAAGAGTGTCAAGATCGCTATATCGCGACGGATGAAGAGATACAGAAGATCTGCATATTAGCGCTTCTTCAGCTCTTTCTTATCTTTTTTAGCTCTCGTAATAGTTGTAGCTGCCTCTCAGCTCGTGAATGGGGACGGGCTCCCATGCATTCTGGCTGAGAGGCCTTGTACCGATCAGCCTTGGCAGGGCAAAGCCGCTGATCGCTGTGGTAGCTAAAGCCATGACCACCAGTGCCACAAAGGTTTGCAGATCTATCAGTCCTTGATCGAGGGCGGCTGATGCCAGGACTATCTCCATGGCCCCACGGGCATTGAGGCCCAGTCCCAGGGCCAGCGAGTCTCTGGCTGAAACCCCGCTGGCCAGTGCACCAATGCCCGCCCCCAGGATCTTGCCAAAGCAGGCCACCACAAAGACTATCAGGACCGCAGCCAGGTCGAAATTGGCTGCAAAGTCGGCTTTAAGCCCAATTGATGTGAAGTAGATGGGAGCCAAAACACCCATGACAAGTGGATAAGTTCTCTTTAGCACCAGATCTCTTCTCTCCAGACTATGAGAGAAGATCACCCCTGCGAGGAACACGCCAAAGATTGCGTGACCTCCAAAAGACTCAGATAGGATTGATGCTGCAAGCATTGCCACTACCAGGAGATCTATGATGCCGCCCATAAGAGAGGACTCAAGATTGAGACCATATCTTCCATCAAGATATATTATATAAGCAGTTACTGCAAATAGGCCGAACATCAGCCCCAGGTTGAGCCACAGACTTGTGCCCTTGTTGAGTGTGCTGAGGATCACAGCGAAAAGCGACCATCCAATCAGATCATCGATTGTCGCTGCACTCACGATCATTGCTCCCAGATCCTTATTCAGGATGCCTATATCCATGAGGACCCTGGCTATGACTGGAAGGGCCGAGATGGAGAGCGCGGTTCCCATGAATGCTGCAAAGATCATCATATCCCCTGTTGGATAGTTCCATGCCTGAGGCAGTAGGACGACCATGCCAAACCCAAGAACAAAAGGCAGCAGGATGCCAGAGATGCTTGCAATTACGGTAGTGGTGCTGCGATGCCTTATGCCTGTCAATCCCACCTCCATGCCAGCAGTGAATAAAAATGCCATCAGACCGAGATAGGCCGCGGCATGAAGCGTCTGCATTGAGGCCCCAGTGGATGGGAATATCCAGGATTGGGTACCGGGAGCAATTGTGCCAAGCACTGTAGGCCCAAGGATTATGCCGCCCAGGATCTCTCCTAAGACTGCAGGCTGACACAGCCATCTTGCCAGGCAGCCAAAGGCAATTGCAAGGGCAAGCATTATCGAGATATCCATAAGTACCATGCTCATGCTGCCTCCGGCATCGATGAGCCTGAGCACGGCCAGAGCCGATATGACGATCAACACTCTCTGCAAGAGGGGGATAATTTTCCCGAAACCAGTCACCATCTTCACCATCCAGGCTCCAGCATGGCGGTCTGTAGTCATAATAACAATTGTGAATTGGATAACAATCGTTATTGTATAAAGATTATGGGCCACGTATCTTCGTCACAATTATTAATAACAATTGCATTATTCATTTCACGCTCAGATGGCTCTATTTAAGTGCCTTGTGGCACTCCATAAATGCTCAGGCATTCTATAAATATTCAGGTACTTCCTCAATACCCAGAATGGAAATGATCAAGTGATCCGCGCCTGCAGTGAGCCTCTCTGTAGTATGCTTCCTTAAGCGTGATGGGATGGATGGGGCCTGGGCCCTTCCAAGCCAAATCCTTCCTTTGCCACAATCCCAAGCTTTATGTACTCAATTTGTCCTATGCCATATCCTCGATCACCAATAGGGCCAAGGTGGCGGAACGGCGACGCAATTGCCTGCAGAGCAATACCAATCCGGTTCGACTCCGGACCTTGGCTTTACAGAGCGGTTCTATTAAAGGCGGTAGATAGAAAGGCTATCGCCAGGAAATTTAGCCCTGTACATCAGGATATATGTGTTATAGAGCCAGATGATGGCCAGGTCCCATCTGTTGATCAGGATGCATCCTATTCAGTTTTGACCCCTGATGAGGATTCATTGCTAATGACATTAGAACAGCCAAAGCATTTTCTTCTGAGACCACTCACTTAAGCAAAAATTTACCTGAGGTAGGACTGGATGAAAGAAGGAGAGCTGGCATATTGCGGACTGGACTGCAAAAAGTGCCCCGCGTTCATCGCCACAGCCAACGATGACGATGCCCTGAGGCAAAAGACTGCTAAGGATTGGTCCAGCCTATATGCGGAGATACTTGCACATGTAGGAATAGTAGGGTCCTTGAAGCCCGGGGATATAAATTGCAGAGGCTGCCGTTCTGATGCTGATCATTTCATCGGATGCATGAAATGTCCTATCAGAGAATGCAGCCAAGGAAGGAGATTTGGCGCATGTGCAAGCTGCAATGAATATGAGGCCTGTGAGCTATTGAAGGGTTTCTATTCTATGGCACCTCATCAGTACGCAAAAGGCAAACTTGATAGGATAAGACTTGGCCTTTGAGAAGTTTCGACCTTAATAAAACCTGTAGCGGCCAATATGGGTTAAGTCTGAGTGATATGCCAATATTATAATGGATGAGTAGGCAGCGGAGGAGTTGGAGGTAGATCGCACTGTATTTTTGCGCGTAGGCTCAACGTCCCCGACTCGATACGAGTGCAGATATACCGCCCTCCGGCAAGGAGATCTTGGAAGCCTTGAAAAATGCCCGGAGTCAAACCAGAAGGATATCGCAATGCAGGTGGCCATAGCTAGCCACCCTGGCATTCTTTGGGTTGGCAAAGCGATCCTTCGTAAGCTGGCTACAGATTCCTATCAGGCAACCTGGCCGATATAATCCGGAATTGAATCAAATTTGGCAAAAATATTGATGCTATGCAGCTCACAAAGCCGATATTTGGTTTCCCTGAGCATTGATCCCATACAGGCTCTGGCGCGCATCCGGGAAGTAGAAGCACTCCTTGATCACGCTCTCCTCTTTGAGCCTGCTCAATGCGTATCGGACTGTTCTTGGCGGGAGCTCGGTCTTTCTTATGAGGTCCTTCTGTGTCAGAGGGCCATCTGAGATCAATATGCTGAAGACCAGTTGCGCCGAAGCCGGAAGATACTCTACCACATCCAGATCAGGCGGACCTATGCCGCCAGAATCGACCTGAGAATCACCAAAATATGCGCTTCCTTTAGAAGAGCTTATTAATGGGCTTTCTCTGCCGTATGGCCTGGAACTGCCCTTGCTTAGATAAGAATAGCCCGGATCATAGACCTCTATGCTGGTGGGTATCGTGGTCTGGCTAAAGCAGGCGCATCCTTTGGAAGAGCTGGGATCATACGAGTATTTGCTATAGCAGTTCATGGCATGAGTGCCACAGCAGCTTCCTGAGGTGCATGTGCAGCTGCTGGAGCAGCTTCTTTCAGCATATGCTGATAGGGCTGGAGCTATCAGAAAGCTGAAAACTGCCATTGCTGCCAGCAATTTTGCGATCTTCACCCCACTTACCTCCAGTTCCCTTTATTCACAATTGTGAATCGTCATATAACGAGATCTTCTTCATATAAAGATCCTTCTAAAGGGCAGTCTGTATACTCAGCACCGTGGTTTGATCCTGCAAATTAGAAAGCCTGATCAAAAAGCCATAAGACTTAGCATTTCCAGTACAGAGTAACGCATATTGAAGAATCATCCAAAGAAATCTCTTGGCTTAATGATCTATGTCCATGCATCGTTTTTGACTTCAAATGATTATATAGCTACAAAGTCTCAATGATGTTTAGCGTTTTGTCACAAATTGAGCCGAAAATATATCCTGAACAACCTCGGCATTTGCCTGAACCCAAATCGTCATATTGTGATAGGTATTACTTAACCAGCGTGGGCTGTGAACCAGCTCACGAGCCAATGGGAGACAGAAATAATGAAGAACTTAGCAATCATATCACTGCTCCTGCTGTTTGCAGGAATTGGAATTGCCTTTGGAGATACAGGAAACTGCAGCTGCCCTAACAGTTCTGCATGTCCTCAGGTAGGATGTGTGGCCAGCTGTGGAGGCACCTGTTCTCAGAATGCCAATGCCGCATCCGCAGCTTTCAGCGTCTCTGAGGCGTCTACATGTGGTACCCAGTGCCCCAAAGGCGACTGTGGAACTGTAGGTGGTTGCCAGGCTTGCTGTGGATCTAACTGCTCTGCCTGTTGCGGCAGCTCTGTTGATAGCAGTGCAGCAGTTACCGCCTCTGATAGTGGAACTCCAACTGCCCCGGCATGCGCGCCCAAATGCCCCCGCACTGGCTGTGGTGCTGCAGGCGGCTGTCAAACCCAGACCTGCCCAGGGCCTAGCTGTGCTGCCTGATTTGGTGCATGTGAGCAGCCCGCCCCTGATGGGGCAGGGCTTCTTATTTCATAGATACTTGCTACTTGTGTCCACCCAAGTAGGTGCCAAATTTCCGTAGGCACTGACCTACAGGCCCATACCCGAAAATTTTCGAGGCTGCGTTTCTAGACCTTGATATTACTGGCGGCATTTTGAACACCTTTGATATGTTTCAGATCGATATCTGGAACTCCAGTTAACTCTCCTGAGTTAACAAGATATTATTATTGGGGTTGACTAATGCCACGATTTTGCCGCAGATTCAACGGCTGGTTTGGGGGTGACACTGCATTCATCCCCTCCCTCGTAGGAGGAGGGTCTTTGCCTGCGTTTCTATAAAATCATTTGGATGGATACAATTGGTTTAGAGATCGCTTGTAAGGCGGCATCTGTCGCTGATCTTTGAATATTCTGGTCCAGTGACTGAAGGCAAGTGCAGAAAAAATGTTGCCTATTTGGGTGAACTCCCGCAGCAAATATCTGCGAAATATGAGGCTTTGCCACGTTAGAAGCGCGTAGATTACAGAAGAACCTATATCTATGGAACTCATCAGCCTGTAGAGGAGGATTTTGCCCTGAGATCGCGCAGTTCCGGAGACCTGGCAGTGGTCTTTGATGTTGCAGGCACCCTGCTTAAGATGTACAGGGTAGCCAAGGACGTAAGCCGCGGCCAGATTCTGGAGAGGATAGTCACCTCAGACCTGATAATGGAGAAGGAGGGCCGGGCCCTGGTGGTGCCCCAGGTGGACCCGAGAAGAGTCATGGCCTGCCCGCCTGAGGCGCCTATAGGTGCCATCATCTACAACAGGGAGGACTCTGTGGAAGTGAGTTGCAGCAGCACCCCTGTCACCAGGGAAGCAGCTCTGGCGGTCCTGCGCAGTTCCAAGGCAAGGATGGCAGATCTCCAGGATGCCAACCGTATCGCCAGATCCAGATGCCCTGAAGGATACCAGACCACCGGGATGATAATCGATGCAGACTTAGATGAGGTATCCTATGCCATAAGCACTGCAGGCCAGCCGTTCCCGGGACTGGAGAATGTGCTAAAGGAGATCGACTGCCTGGGTGCTGAGATATATGTGGCCTCTGGAGACAGCAGGAGGAGCCTGGACTGGCTGACCCGGCTTGGCCTTCAGTCTGACCACATCTATCCTGTATCCACCCCGGCGCGCAAGGCAGAGATAGTGAGGTCCCTCAAAGAAGCCTTCAAGAAAGTGATAATGATTGGAGATGGCCTAAACGACCTGCGCGCCATGCAGGCGGCCGATGTGGGCATACTCACCATACAGCAGGACAGCCACCCGCCGCAGAGCCTGTTTTCGGCTGCTGACAGGGTTATAGAGGATATAGCCGATCTGCCGGGCCTGGTTGAGGCCGTATGAGCGGCATTATATAGAATAGTCTGCGTGCTTCAGGGCCCCATCGCTCCCAGGTCGATTTAAAGAGGGATATTCCAGGCCTGATTTAGAAAAAGTATATATACATGAAGTGAGCTGATTATCGGGCAGCCTTTTACAAACATTGAAAGTGACTAAAGAAATTAAAGCTTGAATATATCAGGAGTAGCGAATAAATGTTCGAAGAGCTTTTAGAGCTATACAAATCAAAATCCGCTGAGGTAGAAAGGCAGCAGAAGGAAGCTCAGGCAATGATCACCATGATCATGGCCATAGATAAGATCTCCAGCGCCATCAATGCCAAACAGAGTGACGTCGAGCTCCTCGGCAGATTGATCGATCAGGTAGACCGCCTATCTAAGGATGTGGCGGATCTCAAGAGCCAGATGAAGGCCAGACAGGGCCGCATAGCCGCGCCAGCACAGCCGGATCAGAGCGCCGCTACAACCAACGAGGGCAGGGCTCTTGACAACCATGCCCGGACACTGGTAGATCTGATGAGCGAGCGCCCAGGCAGGTACACCACAAGCGAGCTTGTGGACATGCTCGGACTCAACAAGACCACGGTCATTAGCGTTATGAAGCGCGCTGTAGATCTTGATCCCAAGCATGTCAAGCTTACTCAGGGCAAGAGGAGAAAGCTCCACCTGGCTTACATCCCTGATGAGGAGAACCAGACTGCCGAATCAAGCCCCAGCAGCGGCGACGAAGACAGGATGAAGCTTGAACTCATGGCCATGACTTAAAGAGGCCAACAATATATAAATCCGCAGCTAGTTGCTGGTCGGGTTTGGTCCATTTAGTGCAGATCATGGGCATCGGGTGGCTCATCACTCGGCCCAAGCCCGATCATCTGTCCTTCATTATATTTAGCTGGCTCTATCCATTATCTCGATCTTCTGAATTGAAAGCATTATTGCTCGATACGCGCAATTTCTCGATATGCATAGGCATCATTTTCGGAAGTGAGCAGGGCCAGATAAGATCTATTCGAATTATTTATGACCTATGTTTTTCGTGAGAAGCATTTGCTTCGAGAATATCCGTTTGGCTGGCATCATAAACTCTGAGAGTGAATTTTGTGACATATATCTCTAGTAAAATAATCTTCGTACCACCATCTCCTTCACCGAAGGTGAGATCTGCTTGAAAGGGCCAGCAATTAGGCATGAGCAAAGAGATAATATTTTTTCCAATTGGCGAGGTGAGGAACTCCTTTGATGAGCCTGGGGACCCAAAGGAGATGAGGAATAGCGAGTCGGTGCTGGCCATAGATGAAAAATACCTGGGCGCACTGGAGGGCATAGAGAGATACAGGCATCTTGTGGTGATATTTCACTTCGACAGGTCTGATGGGTACCATGAGCTTGTGCACCCCATGGGAGACCCAAACCTGCCTTTGAGAGGGGTTCTGGCCACTAGAAGCCCGTTTAGGCCAAACCCAATTGGGCTCACACTTGCAGAGGTGAAGGGCGTCTGTGAGAGCGAGATCCATGTGACTGGCCTGGATGCTTTGAACCACACGCCCATACTGGACATCAAGCCATATGAGGAACACTTCGATTCGCCAGATGGAATAGAAAAAGAGAGGGCCCAGGGCTACAGGCCAGGTCCGGGTTGAAACTTACGCACATGATGAGGAGGCTGATGGTGATTAAGTCAGGCCTTCTTCTGCCTCTTCTTATAGATATATCCGCCAATGGCGCCTATAACTATCAGGCCTGCAATGGCTGGCAGCATCATGGACTGGCTGGCGGCGTTGACGACCACAGGTATCTTCATGCTCTCTGAGATGACTGTGTCGCCTCTGACATCGGTGTACTTGATCTCGCTGTTTATGCCATAGTCCTTGGGAGTGGCATCTGAGTCCACATCAAGGCGGAATGTTACAGTCTTGGACTCTCCAGGGTTCATGGTGCCTATGTAGGCCTGATCATCCGTGGATGAGAAGGGCTTGAATATGGAAAGCCTGGCTATTCCATCCGTTAGGGGCTCATCACCGATATTCTGGTAGGTGACCTCTATTGGGACCTTCTTCTGGCCTGCACTCATCACTCCACTGGATCCCATGATATTGAAATCAGCCTTCTTCTTAACTATCACCGGTATGCTTATGGTCTGGTTGGCCTTGGCATAGTTGAGCGTCTCCCTGAATCCCGATAGGGTCGAAGCGCTGCCTGCGGCCGCCAGGTCAGATGCATATACCATTACATTGGATTGGTAATCGTAGTTCAGCTTCAGAGCCAGAGGGTACGAGCCTGCGCGTGCGTGGTTGGCGATCTTGATTGTGAACTTGAGCGGGTTTTGGGTCTTCTCTCCAGACTTCAGGGCCTGTACGACCTGATCTCCTGACTGGACCTCGATTGATGGGCTGTTTGAGACCAGGGTTGCGGTGATGCCAAGAGCAGTGGTTTTCTTGTACTCATCCTGGAGCTCAGCTGCCTGGAGGGCATACTCCTTGGCGTTTTGGGGTACCAGGTCCTGCTTAAAGCCTGTGATCCTGCCATAATTGGTCAGGTCCACATAGAGTGTCACAGTGTCCCCCCTGTCGAACTCATTGGTTCCGCTGAGGCTGGCTGAAAGATCAGGGCCGCCGTACATGTTGTAGTAGTTGTCACCGCCAAGCTCAGAGGGTATGTAGTTATTTTGAACCGCACTTTGAGCCTGAGCAGATGCAGCAAGCATGGCCAGCACAATCAGGGCTAATATAAATTTGAACCTCAATTTGTCATCCTCCTCTTGGCATCCATAATGCGAACCTTGGCTGCACTGAGTGACTCGCGTCTCATCTCCATGCGCAGCATCAGCACCACGAACACCGTGAAGGTCGTAAACAATGCGAATATAACTGCTAGCACAGTCACAGTTCCGAAGTTGTTGGTGATCATGAAGGGGGACGCTATCAGCGCCGCAAACCCAAAGACCGTGGTCAGGCCTGAGGCCATCAGTGCCGAGCCTATGCGCCGGGCCGTGATCCTCAGAGCAACGTTTGGATCGCCAACCCGTGCGAGCTCCTCATAGAACCTCTCCATCATGAGTATGGCGTACTCTGACCCGACTCCCAGTATGAGGGCTCCAAGAGTTGCAGTAAGCGGGGTGTACTTCAAGCCACCCAGGTACATCACTCCGCCCATCCAGCCAATAACTACCATCATGGGCAGCACAGGCAGCAGGGCCTTGATCAGGTCTCGGTATATGACCAGCAGAATGATGAAGATGAGCACAAGCCCAAGAAGAGTCATCTCGGTCCTTCCCGTGGTCAGGGCTCCAATCACCGTAGTCATCACCACCAGGTCGCCGCTCTCTCGGACTGATACGCCGGGCGGAGCCGGGTTCCAGGCCAGGTCCTTGTCGATCTCTTTAAGGAGCCTGTCTATCCCCTCTTCGCCCAGAGCATCTATTGCCCGTCCTAGGTTTAAGTCTATGAGCGCCGTATCATGCCCGTTGAGATATTTATCTCTGGCATAGCTCGGCAGGCCATCAATTATCTCTCTTGCCTGGGTCTGGTCAGTGGGTAGAACCCCGCCATTTGCGGCCTTGATGAAGGTCACAATGCTCATGGTCTCCTCGACCTGGGCTCGTGAGCCCTCAAGGTAGGTACTGAACTGATCCATCCACTTTAGGGTTGTGGGATTGGTGATGTCGTCGGCCTGGACTATGAGGTCGATCTTGTCAGTGCCTCCAAAGATGTTGGCCATATGCCTGAAGTCGACCAGAGGCGGTAGGTCCTGGGGTATGTAGGTCTTGAAGTCGGTCTCCACAGGAACCTGGAAATCGGCATAAGTCCCGGCTAAAGAGAGCAGCAGTGCTAAAGAGAGCACCACCTGCCACTTCGTTATGCAGAAATCAGCAGTCTTTTCCAGGACGTCGCCAATGAATGTCTCACTGCTGTCACCGGCCGGCTCGCCAGCAGGCCTGACCCTCTTTGAGCCTCTCTTCTCCACGACATAGAGCACTGTTGTGCCCACGAAGAACGCAGAGAGGTAGCACATGAAGAGCCCGATCAGACAGAGCAGGCCGAAATCTCTGATCATGGGCACTGAGGAGGTCAGCATGGAAAGGAAGCCAGCCGCAGTTATTATCAGTGCTATCATGACAGGCACTGAGACGTGATTGACGGTGTTTATGACTGCCTGCACCGGGTTCACTCCCTTGGTGAACTCCTCATCTATCCTGTTGTGGAACTGGATGGCATAGTCTATGCCAATGCCTATCAGCACAGGGAAGGCCGACATTGAGACCATGGTCATGGGTATGTGAAGGAAGCCCATAGCACCAAAGGTCCATATTATCCCCAGGAAGACTATCGGTATTGGCAGCAGACACCATTTGACGTGTCTGAATGTGAGAAGCAGTGCTACCACCATGAGCACGCCTGCCAGGGCCATGAGGGGACCGTTGCTTTCAGTCATCTCCACCATTATGGATGCGCTCAGCGCAGGGCTTCCGGTGACGGTTGTGCCGATATCCGGGGGAAAATGGGCGAACTCTACCTGGGCACTGGTTTCTGACAGGAGATCGGCCCTGTCCCTCTCAGTGAAGGTCAGAGGCATCTCCACAGACATCAGAGTGTGCTTTGTATCTGGCATCATGGCCTGGACCTGGGGTCCGGCGCTGGCCAGTATGGCATCTATCTGCTCTTGAGAGCTTGGGATCTCTCTTATGCCAGTCGTTGCAGCAGTTGCATCTGCGACAATGTCTGCTATGCTCTGGGCGCTCATCACGCCCGGTGCCTTCTTCATCTGATCCGAGAGCCCGAGCATGGCACGCAGAACATCTGGCTTGGTTATATCATCTCCTTCCACCAGGATAGCGATAGACTCGGTGCCGAATCTCTCGATGAAAAGGTGGTCGTAGATCTGATAGAGAGGCGACTCCTTGCCTACGAAGTTCTCTGTGTTCATGCCCTGCATCTCTATCTGCCCTGCGTAGTTGATAGAGGCCATGGTCAGAAGCACTGCCAGGGCTATGATTATTATCGGGTTATTCGCGATCCAGGCGCCAAGTCTTTCCACGCTCTTCATAGTTCACCTGAGAGGAATGCGTTCGGAATTTACCGGACGTTTCGGACGTGCGAAAGATAGATAAAACTTGTGGTAATCATCCTATTGATGAACCAAGAAGATATCCATGGGGCTATGGCGCATGTGGTGGACGCCTGCGTCAAGTCTGCCAAGATCAAGGGATTCAGCGATGCCTCAGGGGTGCTCAGAGGCACTTTGCTCCTATCTCCAGAGCCTCTATCCATGGACGACCTGGTAGAGAGGACAGGCTATAGCAAGTCTACAGTCAGCGCAAACATGAGCATATTAGAGAATCTGGGATGTGTCAAGCGCCTGATCACGCCAGGGGATAAGAGGTACCACTACGTCGCAGTGATAGACCTCAACGCCATCAAGTCCACGATGATGAGCCATGTCAAGGCCGAGGTGAATATAATCGTCCAGGCCCTGGACCAGACAGAGAAGGATCTCAAGGCCAGCGGGTCCGATGATTCCCCGCTCATAGAAAGGATCGCAAGCTTGAGGAGGTCATACATGCTATTTGGAAAGCTGATGGATCTGGCTGACAGATACACAGCTGAAGAGCTCATCGAGCTCATTGAAAGATCAAAATGAGCACCAAGATCAAAAATAATTCATGTCAGCTTGCTCTTTACCTTCTCATAGAATCCGTCCCGGTGGGTGCGCACAAACCTGGCTGGAGTATCAGCTTTGCGGATAGTTATTTCATCATCTTTTGAGACAGTGGCCATGCTCTGACCGTCTGTGACTATGAACGCATCCTTATCAGGAAGCCTGAGCCTGATCTCAGTCGTGCTGTCTCCGGGTATGACCCAGGGCCTGGCCGAGAGCTTGAATGGCGCCATTGGCACAAGAACTGTAGCGTCCACCCTGGGGTCGACTATGGGTCCACCAGCACTCATGGCATAGGCAGTCGAACCTGTGGAGGTGGCAAAGATCATGCCATCGGCTCGAAGCTGCTCCAAAAGAGCGCCGTCCACAATCACCTCGAAGTCGATCATCTTGGCAGGGCTGGCCGATATCAGGGCCACCTCATTTGTTGCCGGAGGCAGAAGCTCTTTGTTTAAAACCGTCTGCAGCCTGGGTCGCTCATCGACCTCAAAACCAAAGAGCATGCGCTCCATGGTCCTGACAGCATCTGCCGGCTCCACGTCCACAAGGAACCCCAGAGTTCCCATATTTATGCCAAGGATCGGCAGGGGGTCTTTCATCCTGTGTATGGTCCGCAGAATCGTCCCATCGCCGCCCACAGAGACTATGAAGTCCACCTTCATCTCCTCTATGGGAGTCCCCTTCATTCCGAGCTTCTGGGCAAGCTCTGGCTCCATGCAGATCTCGGCTCGTGACCTGAACCTGTCTACCAGGTGCTCCACGATCTTTACCGATTCCAGCTCCCGTCGGGACACAAAGCCTATCCTAATGGCCAGCACCACCTATGAGCCCCAGTATCTGGTCGTGCATGAGGCCGTTAGACCCTATGAGGTCCGTCCTCTGCCACATATCGCCGTTCACGGCAAGCTTTCTGCCGCTGGCACTGGTCACAAGCCCCCCGGCCTCCTCTATGATGAGCATTCCTGCAGCCATATCCACAGCCCTCATCCTGCCGCGCAGGTCTACAAAGGCGTCAAGCTTTCCAGTGGCCACATAGCACATCTCAAGAGATGTGCTACCAAGGGTCCTGATCCTCCTGACCTGATCCCCAACTGCAGCTATTCTACCTGTGTTGGGCCTAAGTGTGTAGGCCGAGATGCTGAAGTCTTTCAATGCAGATGTCTTTGAGACAAAAAGCCTGCCGCCGGGCGTCACATAAGCGCCGTGGCCTGCCTCTGCATAGTATTTGGTCATCCTGGCCAGGTCGCAGACATAGCCAAAGCGGCAGCGATCATTTGCCAGGTACAGTGAGACTGCGTAGAAGGGTATGCCGTGGACGGCGTTGAAGGTTCCATCCAAGGGGTCTAAGTGGATGAAGTATTTTGGCTCGCTGCCTATCAGTATATCGCCTATTTCCTCGCTTAGAACCCTAAAGCCAGTGCCAGCCATCCTTAGCTGGGATAAGACGACGTCTTCAGCCACGGCGTCTATCATCTTGGTGGCTGTGCCGCTGGCCCCGATCTTCATCATGGTCCCCGAGGCCGGGTCTCCCACCATATTGCTTATGGCGGATGCCACGGCAATGGATATTGAATCACAGAGCTTCATCAGGTCGGTGCCCTCAGCAGATAGTTGATCGCTCATCAACCAGAACTTATCAGATCCTGTATAAAAGCATCTCACTATCATCGATAATTAACATTCGACAGCGGGGGATGGTTAGCTTTATATCAGGATGTAGGATACATGCTATTCAGACACATGCTACCACATTACACATAGGAGGAACGATTTGTGCTAGGATTGCCCATTGAAACATTGGTTGGAATAGTGCTGATACCCGCAATAATCTCTCTTGCTCTGCTGGTCTGGGCGCTGAAGTGGTGAAGACTATGGATATAATGAGCGTCGCAATTGTAGTCATATATCTTGTGGGCCTGGTGGCCATAGGCGCCTGGACCTCAAGGAAGATCAAGACCTCAGAGGACTTCCTGGTTGCAGGCAGGAACCTGGGCTTCTGGACATTCACTCTGCTGGTAGTAGCCAGCATTTGCAGCGGCATGACCATCCTCGGCGTGGCAGGCCTTGGGTACACATCAGGCTGGCCCAGCATCTGGGAGCAGATATTCGTGCCCCTGTCAGCTGCAATCTGCATACTGCTATATGGAACCAAGCTTCATGCAGTGGCGAGCAGGACCGGATATATGACTGTCCAGGACTACTTCGCACACAGGTTCGAGAGCCCCGGAGCCATCAGAGCCACTTCGGCCGTGATTGGCATCCTGATCTCTCTCATTTACCTGGTAGGCCAGTATGTCTCCATAAGCATAGTTCTAAGCTGGCTCTTTGGAATATCCTACCAGCAGGCTCTGATTATTGGCGCAGTAATTGTGATGGGCTACACAATCCTTGGCGGGCTTTACGCCATAGGCATGGCCTCACTCATCCAGGGGATCATGATCCTGGTTGGAGTGATCATTGTCGGACCCGCGGTCATACAGGCTGCAGGAGGGCTGGAGCACATAAACGTGGTCATGGCCAGCATTGATCCAAACCTGGTCAACCTCGCATTCCCACAGGTTCATCCGCCATATGCCAAGTACGCATTCCTGACGCCTGAGTACCTGGTCTCGTTCTTCTTCCTGCTGGCCTTCGGGCTCTCGGCCGCGCCCCACGTGGTCAACAACGTCCTGGCAGCCAGGGACCAGAATTACTTCAAATGGGCGCCACTCGCAGCATTCGTAATATACGTGGTCGTCATGTACCTGACCAAGATCACGGGCTTTGCTGCCAGGGTCATGGTTCAGGAGGGCACAATAGCTCTGCCAACAGGAGTATCAAACCCGCCTGACTACTCGTTTATAGTCGCCTCTGGCCACGTCTTCCCCCAGCTCTTCGCGCCTATAGTGGCAGTGATCGTCCTATCTGCGGTCATGTCCACTACCGACAGGCTAATGCTCACCATTGGAAGCTATGTGAGCTGGGATATCTACAAGAGGTTCCTGAAGACCGATGCCTCTGACAAGTCTGTAACTCTGCTCAGCAGGGCGGCCATAGTGGCCTCAACCATCCTGACGCTGATAATGGCCTGGTCCAACCCCCCCGAGCTTCTGGCATGGCTCATATGGATGGCCATAGGCGTCATGCTGGCATGCTTCGTCGCGCCTCTCCTGGCAGGACTCTACTGGAGAGGAGCTACCAGGTGGGGCGCTCTGGCTTCAATGATACTCGGCCTGGCTGGCGTGATTGCATTCAGCTACTATGCCAGATTTATGGGATCTCTACCCATGCACCCGAGCATTTACGGATTTGCAATAGCAGTGGGCGCCATGGTGCTGGTAAGCCTGTTCACTAAGAAGACCCCTGAGAAGATACTGGATGAGACCTCGACTGGCATGTACATCAGGGACAAGAACGCAGGTTCCACATCCCAGAGGGAGAAGGTACTAGAGAAGACCATGAAGATCTGAACTTCTGCCAAGTTAAGCGATAAGATCTAATACCACGACGAATTAAATGGGATGGCCGGGCCCGTGGTCTAGCTGGTTATGACATCGCCCTTACACGGCGGGGATCACGCGTTCGAATCGCGTCGGGCCCATCCATCATTTTTGTTTTAATCTTGATTGGGTCTCTTTTATTTTGCTGTAACTGGATCTGCGAAAAGTATTTACCAGGCAAGTATAAGCGGGAGATCATAGATATCCATCAGCAGCGGATCTTTGCCAAAGATGGTCAGATAGCGGCAACTTTAACCCTCATAAAAGAGCTTCATCCACCCTTAAGAAAGCTCACAGGCAGCATGGCGAATTCAAAAAGAGTTCTAGTTGGAATGGACCTGAAATTCAATATTGTGAATATGAGTTCTAAGGGAGAGGATGGCGAGGAGCCCATATCGTATCAGGCGTTATCAGATAAGTATCAGGTATTGCTAAACGAGGTAGAGGACCTGAGGGCACGTCTGGCAGAGGCTGATGAGCTCAGACGTGCAATGAATGAGGGCACTGCCACCTTGGCTCATGATGGTACCCTGCTTTATTGCAACCGTCATTTTGCAGAGATGCTGAGGATGCCTCTACAGGCCGTAATAGGCACATCTATCTATCGATTCATCGCGCCTGAAAGCCTGATCACCTTCAAGACGCTCCTGGAGCAGGAGATAGGCAAGGGGGAGATCAAACTTCTGGCTCAGGGAGACACAACTCTGCCCGTATACCTGTCTATCAGCTCATTGCAGTCTGAGGGGTCTCCAAATGCCTGGTGCCTCGTGGCGACAGATCTGACTGAGCAGAAGAAGAGCGATGAGATTCTCGCCGCTGAACGCCTGGCACGATCTATTCCGGTTTTATGACTTAATCTTCATGGATATCAGAATGCCCGAGATGGATGGAATCACTGCCACAAAGGAGATACGCAGGCTCTCGCCCAATAATGGGCCAAAGATAAGTGAACGATATTGCGACGTTACTGCGCAATATTACCCTCCAACATAGTCCTTGATCTTTCATGCCGTGCTATATTGACCTGAGCGCAGCTCAATGCCTTATTAGCGTCTTGCCCGAAAGCATGCTGTGATAATTCACAACTTGGCCATGTGATGTGGATGAGTTACTGGAAAACGCTAATGTCTGGCATTATAATATGTGTCTCTACGAAAATAGACTGGACGCGATCCTACTGCGGATTCTTTCAGTAGCTTACACCCACAGCCAAAAAAAGAAGGAGACTTCAGTTCAATTGCGCAATGACGATCTGGCCTCATACATTACGATATTGCCGCTAGGTACCTCAGTATCCAGAGGCCCATAAGAGATGCCTGTCCACATATGCTTGGCTTGCTGAGTGGTATCGAACACAGGTTCAGAGATGGGACCCAGAACAAACTCCTCACCAGTCAGGGTAGTCTCTCCATTTATGAAGCTGAGAAGCACATCATCATCGATGGATGCTGAAGAGATATTTTGCTTGGACCTCGCCTGTGTGTGCTGGCCGGTGATATGCTCCTTCATTCTAGAGCTATCTGCAGCATCTCCATTGTTTGAGGGCACATTGTTTGTAACCTGATGCGATATATCAGCCACATGCGTCTCATTCTCTGATTCAGGCTGAGCATCATATAACGCGTACAGCCTTGATGTCATGTTGTTATTTCCATACCAGGCATTCTTTGCGCTCATGCTGGACTCCATATGGATCGATTTTATGCCAGCATCACTACAGTTTGTCGACGGGGTCTCCCAATTATCCCTGGAAACCGCGGTTAGGTGACCATTAGATATGGAGGATTCAACACTCGCAGAAGTATTGGATTTTTCATCTTCTCGTTCTATGGATGTCGTCATCTCAAGGGAGTCGGATACCTCGTTGAAGTTATAGCCATCATAGCACCTCTTGGCCTGAGAATTAAGCATGCTGGACAGGGATGCCAGGTCGCCAGATGAATATGCCTCCGATCTCCCACTGAGGATTCCACCGGCCTCAGTCAGGACGTTGTCGTTGATGCCGGCTGCTTTCCGGATAAAGGGAGCCGCGCTACCGTCCCAGGCGCCCGACCTGGAGCTGCCGCTAGTTTTCCCATTCACCAGTGTACTGCCGCCATCATTAAGGCTTATAGCCATAAGGCTGGTATCTAATGTGCTGGAAGAGCTGCTGATGATATCATCGGCCTGGGATGCAGCGGTGATGTTTGAGTGACCCTCTGCCTTGCCGATGGGTGCATCTCCAACATTTATCGACGCCAGATATACAGTTCCATTCACGCCTCCATATGCTTCCTTGACAGGCACGAGCCCCGAGAAGCTGGAGGTCTGTCTAACATCATAATTGGCATCTCCGCCGGACTCAGAGTAGGCCTCACCGATTCCGGTATTCGAAATCATCCCTGATATGGCGGCGCTGCCTTCAAGCATATTGGCCTGGCCGTCGACATGAGCCCTGGCACTCACCTCTGCAAAAGAGGCCGCTGTACCATCAACAGATGTCTTCTTCACGCCAACCTTGGAAAATCCACTGTAATTCGCCTCCAGAGAAAATTCATCTCACACCTCAGCCCCGGAGACCCCGGTCTTTAGGCCGAGGAGGAGGGGCGTACCTATGTTCAACAAACTATTTACGAATTGAATATCTTCTTCAGTACTATGCTTCAAACCTTGATGGTCAGGCTTGACCCAAGCCCAAAACAACATAAGCTACTCCTGGATACAATGCACCGCTTCAATGAAGCCTGCAATGATGTTGCGGAGACAGCTTTCTTTATGGGCAAGGCCAACAAGGTTGAACTCCACAAGACGGTCTATTATCCCATTCGTGAGAGATACGGTCTTTCCTCTCAGCTTACTGTCAGAGCGATTTCCAAAGTGGTTGAAGCCTACAAGAGAGACAAGTCCATCAGGCCAGAGTTTAGGCCCGATGGCGCTATCGTCTACGACCCGCGTATCCTCACATGGAAAGGACTTGAACACGTTTCCCTGATCACTCTTGAAGGCAGACAACTCATACCTGCCAGGATAGGAGAGTACCAGAAAGCTAGAATGGACCGTATCAAAGGCCAATCTGACCTTCTGCTCGTCAAGAATATCTTCTATCTCGCGGCAGTCGTTGAGGTTCCTGAAGAGTCCCCATATGATCCAGTAGGTGTTCTCGGTGTTGATCTCGGAATCAAGAATCTCGCTGTTGATAGCGATGGCGAGATACATTCCGGTGAGCATATCAACGACGTGAGAACCAAATCCAACTCTCTTAAGTCCAGACTTCAAAGTGTTGGTACAAAGAGCGCAAAGAGACATCTTAAAAAGCTGTCTGGTAAGATGGCTAGGTTTGCTAAAGATGTCAACCACAATATTTCTAGGAGATTGATCACAAAGGCTAAAGACACCCGATCTCTGATAACCATTGAAGATCTGGAAGGTATTAGGAGTCGGGTAACGGTTAGGAAGTCTCAGAGATGTTGTATCAATTCCTGGAGTTTTGACCAACTCAGACAATTTTTGAGCTACAAGGCTATCGTTGCTGGCGTACCACTGGTTCTGATTAATCCGGCTTACACATCTCAAGAAGGCCCGATCTGCCATTGTATCTCCCGATCTAACCGTCCTACAAGGGACGAATTTTGTTGTATCTGCTGTGACTTCTCTGGTCCTGCTGACAACGTAGCGGCTACCAATATAGCCGCAAGGGTAGTAGTCAACCTGCCTATTGTGTCGAGATTTTTTGCTCAGGCGCAAGCCCTACCCTTTAGGGTAGGGTAGTTGACATCCGAGCCTCTTTAGCATCAGAGAAGTCACCTTTCGGTTTACTGGGTCAGCCTCAGCAATCAGTATGCAGAGACTATTTTTTTTATTCATGAGCATGCCAGTAAGCCTCATTAGCACTCCATATAACGGCTATATATTAGCATAAGAAACATAATTTAGTATTTGAGTGCACCTGCTCCAATTCGAGTCCGGCTAAGCACCAACAGTCCGAATTGATGATCGCAAAGTACCATATCTGGACACAAATCCAGCCGGCACGCCTGACCCATAGGAAGATCTTTTGGTTCCAAATCTTAGCGAAACACTAAAATGCCAGCGGCATCACCTCTCTGACCATGGCATAACCATCAGTAGCTAGGCAAACTTAAATAACGAATTGCGATATTACATAAATCATCATATGGAGGGAGCTCATTTGGATGGAAAGAGAAACTTTGTGCTCAGAGATGCTGAGGGGAACGAGATAGGAATTTTCAGCGGCAAATCGCCAAGGCAAGCAGCCCTGAAAGCAGCAAATAGAGGCTATACGGATATAAAGCTGAGAGAGAGGGGAACCAAGAAGGTCCATATCTTCGTAGGGGAGCGGGTCCAAGTCGATAAGCCAGCCAATGCTCCGGCCTGGATGTCGGATAAGGTTTGGAAGCCTAATGTCAAGAAGGTCGGCATAGAGGTCCTTGAAGATATATAAGCCGCCCTTGATAATCCAGGCGTATTCCAAGCGCATGGAAACAGGCGCCCAGATTTCAATTTGGCTCAGGGACCATTGGCAGACCGATACGAGAAGTCCCTGACGGCCTTTTTTAATGGCATTATAGAAGGTCAATCCGAGACGGGAATATCAGGAGCGACTGAAGAGGGCTTATTTGGGACGCCTCTCTTCCAGGCTGCGACAATTGGCGTGCCCTTTTGCACGTTTAAGTCCTGTTTGGAATGCTGATACTGCGGGCTATTGCTTGGAAGCCTTCAAGCCTTCAGGAAATCTCTGGCTCCCGCCGACGTCGCGAACTGTCATGATCATCTGTAGTAATCTGCTGGTAACGCTGGCTAATCAGACAAAGCACAAAAGAAGAGAGGATCAGCCTTTGTATCCAAGCTCTCTGGCCTTGGAGATCGCGGCATTGGCCTCAGAGAACCTCTGGAGTGCCTTGAAAGCAAGGCCGATATTATACCAGGCCTCGGCATACTTGGGGTCCAGATCTACAGCCTGGCGGTAGTACTCAAGTGAGTCTATGTATTTGCCCATCTCATAAAGCTCGTTTCCCTGGCAGGTCCAGCACTGTGCAGTCTCATGCCTGTATTCTTCAAAGGCGTGTGCAAAGCTTCCAAAGTCCTCCTGGTTGAGAGAGTATAAGGTGACTATCGAATCTATATCGATGACCATCGGCGTGCCCCTGAGCTCAGAAGTCTTTTCTATAAAGGGGTTGAGAAGTATAACGCTCTCATCGAAGTCCATCAATAATCCGGATAGCGACCTTTTGGGAGTCTCTTTAATGCTCAGCCCAACAGGTTTGTTTTTATGGTACATAAGGAACTGAACTAGTCCATTGCTGATCCTCACCACAATCCCCGCATATACAATCTGGCCAAGGAACTATATCCATATATTGATCTTGTAGTACCAGCACTGGCTATGATTCGCCTAATAGTGGAGCCATGGAGGCCCTTGATTAACAGCCTCCTGCGCAGCCTTCCATGCTGCGGCACTGGGATATAGAGAAGAACAATGCCCTGCTGATAGTAAATCCCTAGGAGGGGGATGAATTTATATCAGCCAGGGCAACTAAAGTATATGCTTGAGACAGATATGAATTCTTTCGAACCTATTTTCCGTAAGATGAATCTATAGAATGCCCTGTAATGCCAGATTTCTGGCAGGGTGACTAGATCCTATGCAGAATAGAGCGATCTTGAGGCCAGCGCTGGAGTTCCGAACCTTGGCGGGCATTTGCGCAAGCTGGCCAGATGGGCGCAGGCAGTACTGCATTACTTTCCTTGCAGTTCTATGCAGTAATACAGAAAAGAGATTAGAGTAATCATGCGCAGAGGCATGCCGACAGATGTATAATCATATGTGATCCCTGAAGAGGAAGCCGCGATTGGAGACGAGTTGAATTGATCAGCAAGGCGTCAGCTTATCAGACCCTGTCTACAGACGATCTGGAGAACAGTTGCACTTACCATGCATCTCATTTGGGCTTGCGTGCGGGCATTGCACGCTATGCCTCACCTGCATTCACAGCATGCAGGCATACCTAGGTGAAAGAACTTGAATGCGATTTCTTTTGATATTTTAAAAGAGGACAGCGAAACCCGTGCCAGAACTGGAGTGATCAGGACCAGGAATGGAGATATAAAGACCCCTTACTTCGTGCCCGTAGCCACTCTGGCCACTGTGAGGGCCCTTGGATCAGATGACCTGGACACCCTTGGCGTGCAGTGCACCCTGGCCAACACCTACTACCTTCATCTAAAGCCTGGAGATGGGATAATAAAGAGGCTGGGCGGCCTGCACAGGTTCATGGGCTTTCAGAGGCCCATATTCACTGACTCGGCCGGGTTTCAGGCATTCTCACTTGGATTTGGCAGAGAGCACAACATAAGCAAGATAGGATCCATCTTTCCTGACGGTCGAAATATAGAGGACAGACCTGCTGAAGAGAAGAAGGAGAACCTGACGAAGATCACAGATGAGGGCGTCACCTTCAGGTCCGTCTACGACGGCGCCTGGCACTTCCTTGATGCCAAGGCCTCCATGGAGATCCAGTCGAACCTCGGATCTGATATAATAATGGCCTTTGATGAGTGCACATCGCCCTTATCCAGCTATGAATACACCAGAGGGGCGATGCTTCGGACCCACAGGTGGGCAGAGCTCTCTTTAAAGCACCACGACCGGAGTCAGGCCCTATACGGCATCATCCAGGGCGGCTGGTTTGAGGATCTAAGAGAAGAGAGCACTGAGTTCATCTCATCTCTGCCGTTTGATGGCATAGCCATTGGAGGATCGCTTGGAAACTGCAAGGGGGACATGCATCAGGTTCTGAGATGGGTGGTTCCAAAGCTCGATTTCAGGCCCAGGCACCTGCTTGGAATTGGAGATATCGATGACCTCTTTGAATGCGTTCAACTTGGGATAGATACATTCGACTGCGTCACGCCCACAAGGATTGCCAGGAGAGGAAGCGTGTTCATATCGCCCGGATCTGGAGGGCGCCCGGGCAACAAGTTCAGGATAAATATTAAGTCTGCCATCTACAAAGAGGATGTCAGGCCCATAGATCCAGGATGCAGCTGTCCTACCTGCCAGAGGTACTCAAGGGCTTATCTCAGGCACCTTTACACTGCAAACGAGCTCTCATACTTCAGGCTGGCCTCAATCCACAATGTCCACTTTATGCTGAGGCTGATGGAGGATATAAGGAAAAGCATAAATGACGGGACCTTTATCGATCTTAAAAATAGGTGGCTGGAGAGAAATTGAGCTCTAAAGCAGATGGCGATGCTACTGTGGCTGTGCAGGCCGAGGATCTGGCAAGGGCAGGATCTGGGCCTGTGAGAGGGCATTTGGATGAGGGACGTCACAGGAGCAGAGACTTCGCAAAAGACAGGATACACAGGTTCCTGTACGGCTTCCACCTGGATAAGACCCAGACAACCATCATACTCTGCGGATTCTACATCTTCTTTGCCCTGGCAGGAAATATCGCAGCCACAAAGGTGGTCAACTTCGGGTCCATTGTGATGGATGCGGGCTTCATCTACGCAATCACCTTCACCTGGAGAGACCTTATACATAAGCAGCTTGGCAGATCTGCAGCCATCACAACCATATTTATGAGCGCTGCAGTGTGCCTGATTGCAGCGCTCTATTTTCAGCTGGTGGTCCTCCTCCCGGCCCAGCCCGAGTGGGCGGCAAGCGGTGGACAGGACTCATGGAAGTTCCTCTTTGGCATAATCGATACCACTGGAGGTCCATGGTGGCAGTCAGTCTTCTCACTCCAGCTCAGGATAGTCATTGGCTCTGTAATCACAATGGTGCTGGCCGAGCTGTGCGATACCTATGCCTATCACATTTGGACCACTGGAATTGGCAGGGGCAGGCCGGAGTGGACCAGAGTGTTTGCCTCAAATGCAGTCTCAATACCCGTAGACAGCATACTCTTCCCCCTGATTGCATTCACTGGAATCATAGGCATGGACGCTATGGTGCAGATGTTCACTGCCAACATAACTGTAAAGGCGATAATCACCATCCTGGCCTTCTGGACCATCTACCTGGTGCCGGATAAGCCCATATACAGGGATGAGGTCAGCAGAAACGACTCTATTAGCTCGCGGTAGACTGCAACATGAATGAGAGAACGGACAATGATACTATGCCCTAGATCATCTTTCTCAGCCAGGGCCACTTCATGAGCATCCAGTAGCCTATGTCGAGCATATGGGCATTGATATAGCGGTTCAGGTCATAGACTGCGGGCTTGGCTGCCTTTCTTGCGCACTCCAGCTCATGGATTGCTCTCTCCCAGTAGCAGCTCTCATGAAAATGCATGTAATGATTGAAGGTGAGCATATCTAAAGAGTCCTGGATCTCCCGGCCGCAATGAATGCAGGTCTCTGTCATGCGTGCTCATATGTCCCCTTGTGATATATATCTAATCGGTTATAAATTATTGCTGAGGAAGGGATATCCAGGTGATCCATCTAGTACATAAAGGCTTAAATAGATCTACATATGTAAGAGCATAAATTAGATTTTCAGAGAAGGTGAAAGATATACCAGGACCAAAGCCTTTATCGATAAGCCTGACCGACGTCGAGCGCCAAGATTTAGAGAAATTGGTTAATCGGCACAGTACAAGTCAGCAAAAGGCCTTACGTGGCCGAATTATTCTTTTAGCTGCTGCAGGCAAGAATAATCAAGAAATCGCCAGAGAACTTGAAGTATGTAGGGATACCATCCGGTTGTGGCGACAACGCTGGTTGGAATTGCAGCCGATTTCTCTAGACGATTTGAGCATTGAAGATCGTTTGGAAGACCTTCCAAGGCCGGGGACACCGCCACGGCTTACTGCTAATCAAATTTGCCAAATTGAGCAATTGGCTTGCGAGAAACCTCAGGATTCCGGGCGTCCGATCAGCCAGTGGACTGGCAGAGAGATCGCAGATGAAATCAAGAGGCGTGGCATCACAGATGAGATATCACCCCGTCATGCGTCCAGGGTGCTAAAAAAGGGACAACCAACCGCAAAAGGTACGCTCGTGGCTAACACCAGAGCCAGACGAAGATGAAGACATAAAAAATAATATCTTGCTTTTATCAGATACTTGAAGCATAAATGAAGACTTATTTAGGCTATGATGTACTAGGGAGCTGTTTCGCACATCTCCCACCTTGAATCCGGCCCTGATCGCACGAACTTTATCTGCTTTCTCCTTGCCAGATACCTCAGAGATGGCGTAATGCCGGGCCGTTCAGCTCCAATCTCCTTGATTATGGCCGCGGTTGTTGCCGGTCCTCTCTTCAGGATCTCCAGGCATTGGGCAGCATATTTGGGCGTGTTCTCTTTTATCCTGCGGGCCTCAGGCTCGCCATTGAGGCAGCGCATAAGCCTGGCATGCTCATTGGTCGTTCGCCAGTAGCCGCTTCTCTCCCGCCTAATCAGGTCGCACTTCTTGAGCGCGGCCGCTATATGCTGGCTGGAGTAGGTCGAATCTCCCTTGACCTCAGCTATGGTAAACGCGCGCTCCGAGGGCATGGCTTTTACGATATCAAGGAATCCATCAAGCTTAAGACGGGTCGCTAGACCTGCACACTTGGTTGACATGCTATATATCTCTGAAAGTTCATTGTTCAATCTCTTCTCTATCTCTCAGCCCTTAAGGCCGGCTGACTGCCGGTCGTGACATCGAGCCGAGGATGGCCATTGGAATCCAAGGCTAAGAGCTTTGCGGACAAGATCCGTTAAACCCGGCGGCATTATTCATCTCTGGCCTCTCAGCCTGAAGTCCTCAAACCTTTCCCGGGTATGGACCATTCCCAGTTGCTCTATCTCCTCTGGATCGAGACCCAGATCCAGGCTGAGCATCTTGAGCTGCACCAGTGCATCGCCAATGGCGAGCTTGGCAAAGACCAATCATTTTGCCTCCTTGGCAATAAATGGCAGCACCTCACATGAGAAGCCTGCAGCTCCTTTATGCCCGCCGCCGCCATGCTTCTTGGCAAGGGCCGCACAATCCACATCAGGATTATCGCTATACAATGACACTACCCACCGCCGGCCCTTGAGGTGGCTGTAGGCGATCATGATATCGTGCCTGGCAGGATCATACGCGCTCTCAAAGTCCATGGAAGAGCTGAGGCCCTTGTTGACTGCCAGGGCACTAAGTCCCTCCCACATGATATCATAAGCAAGTGCTCTCATATAGTGTCCATTGGACTGCTTGAGATAGGTTAGGATGACCTGGCCTTGTTCAATGGTTGCCTCATATAAGGCCTGGTGTAGTGTGCCTTCAGGATCGTCTGCCTGGATGGTCTGGAACAGCAGGTCCCAAAACTCCCAGTTCCTGGATGGATCGGCATCCTCAAGCCTCAAGCCGTACTGAAAAGGCAGGATGTAATCATCCCACCTGGCAGGGTCGCTGTGATCCCAGACATCGTATCTGCCCAGGAGGTAGATGAACTCAGGCATATTTTCTCCCTCATAAAAGTACCTCCAGGTGAGCTCGCAGGCTGCATACCTGGAATCCCTTAGGCCCTCTATCTTCTGGCCTGAGGCCTCATACTCCCGGATAGCGCTTATATGGTGGTCAATCCAGGTGAGGTTGCAGGCGGAGTTTAGCCTGACCATATCCGAGAATGGCTGGAGGTGGTAGTCCACAACATAGGCCCGGTCCTCGGGCTCTATGATCTCCCAGTGAAACGGATCGCTGTAATTTACGGGATGAAGGACTGCTTCTGGATATCGATGCTTAATTATTGCGCCGCTGCATTGACCATCAAGGTCAGCGCCGTGATAAAAGCAATGGATGGTCATATTGATTGCTCCAATACATCGCATATGGCCTGGTCGCCTATGTGGCTGCGGTAGTAGGCCAGTTTATCCGGAGTAGAGCGCCGGATGGTGGTCCACAGATGGCCGCCGTCTGAAAGAAGCATCAGCAACAGGTACTCGCCTTGGGCAGGCAGAGGGTAATGTCCGCCTCCTGTGATCCTCGTATCGTATTCTCTGAATGCTTCGCTCATCTCCTCGAGCCTGATTTCAATTGCATCCAGAAGGATAGATCTCTCAAAGCCCGCAGGCATCTTGCAGTAGTGGTGGGAGAAGCTGATGGTGATCATATCGCCTCCTGGCCAGGATCGGGTTGAGACATCAGGCAGCCGTCCCTCCTTGTAGATCTTTTCCAGGCCAATCTCATAGACGGGATCTTACCACTAGTGCTATTTAGTTTCGCCCTTCAAACATGCTGGCTGAAAGGGTCTTTATCCCAGATAGGACTGCCTAAAGCCACCGAAGTCTCAGTGCGGCTGGAGGCTAATTATCAGCTATCTTCTTATCCTGCTAATACATATAATCAGTATGCACAAATTAAAAGCCGGGCTGCGGCTCCGCCAAAGGTAAAAGTTCCTCTGCAGATTGCGGATTCTGGAGATATGGGCGAATATGAGGTCTCCCGCAGATAGACAGATATGCTAAAAAGGATGTGGTTCTAATGGTCGAATACTCTGAAAAACATGTCGATGGTGAGATGCAGATAACAATCAAGCTCTCAGATGCCGAGATAGCTTCGGCCATGGTGTATGTGGGCTCAAGGCAAAGAGACGTTGTAAATGAGATGAACCTGAGCCCCCTGGTGTCTACAAAGCTCTGTGCTCTTCTTGAGCTGGTATCTGCAGTTGAGATTCTCAAGGCTGGCGAGCTGGGGACGGATGATTCAAATAAAAGTCCATGATCCCCTATCCTTTAATTGATCAGGCTCCAGAAAAAACTTTAGAGGAGCCAGTTCAAAAAACCGGCTCTGATTAAGCTGTAACTTTGGTCTTTGCTATGTACTTGATGAGATCGGGTCCCAGGCGGGCCTTCTTCTGGATCTGAGAGGCTACATCCTCAATATCAGTTCCAGAGGCTGCCATAGATCTGATCTCTTCCATAGTGGCATCATCCACTGTGAAGTACTCGTCGAGGTCCTTCCTGTGGCCCCAGACATCTCCCTCTAAGAGCTCAATGCCCTGCATATCCAGGAATACCTGTATGGCATTGGACATGGTCTTTCTGTAGGAGGGAGGGACCTGAATCATTCTAAGCCTTGGACATTTCTGCATCAAGCCAAGGAAGTCTACATTAGATGCTCTGAATGCCAGGTGAACCATCTTCTCATTTGGGTTGAGGTTAGATATCTCATTTTTTGAACTAACTACTCTAAGTCTCATAAACTCTCCGACCCATACAAGTGTACCATATTATTAATAGACGCTTGTTGTGTACACTATTGTCTAAATCATACATCGGCAGACATATACATTGTTATTAAATAAATGCTGAACCCCTTTTTGGGCCTGAATCGACCATTATTTCTGGAGTAATAAAACTGCATCTGAGGCGCGGCTCCACCTGGCAATTAATGCTATGTTCTGCTCATGCCACGCCCGATCCCGGGCCTAGAAGTTCTATATTTATGATTTTAACTTCATATTGTGCCTTATTGATACGATATCTGGAACCTTTCTTAATTATTTATTCAACATTCATGCCAAACCAAATATGTGCTTGGCACAGGCAAAAGAGGTCGGGGCGCAAGAAAGCTCGCACAGCTGGCGCGAACTGTCTCGCGATCTTTATCTGGGGATCTATAGAGCCTGCCGTTTATCGAACTATTCAAGCGCATATATTAAATAGGCAGCACGATGTGATGAAGCGTTATTCTAAGATTGGGTTTAAAATTATGATCGACCTTGAGATTCTTCCTCACCTTCCGGGCTGCTACCTCTTCAAGGATGCTGAAGACACAGTGCTCTATGTAGGAAAAGCCAAAGACCTGAAAAAGAGAGTGAGCAGCTACTTCCAGAAACGTGACCATGACTCAAAGACTGAGAGCCTGGTCCAGGCTGCAAGAGACCTCGACTTCATAGTCACCAACACAGAGGTCGAGGCCTTCCTGCTGGAGAACACGCTGGTCAAGAAGCACTGGCCCAGGTACAACATCAAGCTCAAGGACTCCTCAAACTATGCCTGCATCCAGCTTACGGATGAAGAATTTCCAAGGATTAGAATATCCCGCAAGAAGGGAGGTCCCGGCACCTTCTTTGGCCCCTTCGTCTCATCAAAAGAGAGAGATTACATCTTCTATGCTGTCAGAAAGACCTTCGGCATAAGGACCTGCAGAAAGCTCCCAAAGAGGGCCTGCCTGCGCTACCACATGAATGCCTGCAGCGGGCCGTGCATAGGCAAGATCAGCGGTACAGAGTACCAGGAGCGGGTGAAGAGAGCCCAGTCAGTCCTGAAGGGGAATATTACAGCTCTGATAGACTCCATGAAGAAGGAGATGAGAGATTTCTCTGAGAAGCAGCAGTTTGAGCAGGCCATGGAGCTCAGGGATGAGGTCTCTGCACTGGAGTACCTCCATGAGAAGCAGAACGTTGAGAGGAAGAAGAAGTTCAATGAGGATATTTTAAGCTACATAATCGAAGAGGGCAATGTCTATCTGATGCTCTTCAAAGTTTATAAAGGCACACTTGAGGGCAAAGAAGACTTTGTCTTTGCATATATCGAAAATTTCCTGGAGGATTTTCTTGTCCAGTACTACTCTGAAAGCGAGCCGCCTGAGGAGCTCATAGTTCCAGAGGAGCTGGACGAGTCACTGATTGAATACCTCTCCCAGATCAAGGGAAGAAAGGTCAGGGCTACAGTCCCAAAACAGGGTGAGAAGAAAGAGCTTCTGGATCTGGCCATGAAGAATGTTGAGATTGGATTTTTCGGAGACAGAAAGAAGCTGCAGGCCCTGCAGGAGGCGCTCAGATTGCCAAGAAGCCCAAATGTGATAGAGTGCTTCGATATCTCTCACCTCATGGGAACATCAACCGTAGGATCTATGGTCCAGTTCAGAGGAGGCAGGCCGGACAAGAGCAACTACAGGCGCTTTAAGGTCAGGAGCGTGGAGGGGATAGACGACTTTGCATCCATTGCCGAGGTGGTGCGCAGGCGCTATTCAAGGCTCAAAGAGGAAGAAGAGCCTCTGCCAGATCTCATAATCGTGGACGGCGGGGCAGGCCAGCTCTCCTCTGCAGCCCGGGAGCTCCGCAACCTCAGGATCAGGGTGCCAGTCATATCCATTGCCAAGAGAGAAGAAGAGATCTACATGCCGGGGCTAGACCATCCCCTGCCTATAAAAAGGGACGAAAAAGCATCGCTTTTCATCCAGGAGATCAGGGATGAGGCCCACAGGTTTGCTATAGGCTATAACCGCCTGCTAAGAAAGAAGGCCATGACCTCTTCAGGATAAAACCTGAAACAAATCACTTGATAACCTCATTCAGAGGTCTCCTTGGCGTATGCTCCCCTTCAGGTGAAGCATACCCCAGGCGGAAGGTCTGCTGTGGGTACAGGCCCTTTTGAGGGAGCAGCTCTCTTAGCTCTGACTTAGTCTCAGGTACCTTAAGAGCCTGACTCATGGGATGCACTTGGATGCCCATGGCAGTTGCCTTCAGCCACAACCGCTCCAGTAGCTGGCCAGCCTTAACCTGGGATGCTCTATCATTCTCCCTGGTGCTGATAAATCCCAACACAGGAGTGCTGTTCACCGCCGTAGCATCCTTTTTGGTCTGGCCTGCGCCCGTGTCCAGGAAGAGCACATACATCTGGGCGATCTTGGCCTGGATGCCTGTGGGGCCCATGACCCCCTGGCCCAGCCAGTAGCCAAGCTCGCTCTTGTAATCCTGATTGGCATATTGAACCTGGTCTGCTGCTGTCACCAGGCGCATGAATTTGGACCTGATATCCGGGTCAGAGCTCAGGTATAGATCCGTTCCCTCAGTGCTGATGTTCATGAGCGCCTGGATATCCTTCCTGGCTATTGCCCGGTCTTCGTAGAGATTGCGGTTAGTATGTCTGGCCAGGATTGCCTGAAAGAGCCTGGAATCTGAGTCAGCAGGCAGGCTGCCGGGTGTGAGCTCAACTGAGGCTACCAGGTCGTCTCTGCTGGCATTGGGGAAATACCGCACATCTGCGTTGTTGCCGAAATGGTCTGCGGCTATGAGCAGGTTCTCCAGGGCACATCCTGTGCTTATGTAGAGCTCCCTTTGATCGGCATCCGAGATCTGAAGCCATCGAGTCTTGTCGGCAAAGACCTTGATCTCATTACCGGTCACATTGAACTTCCAGGGCTGGCTGTTATGGCTTGAGGGAGCCAGGATGGCATAATTTAGAAGGAACTTCAGCCTGCCATCTGTACTGTTTATGGCTGAAAAATCGCTCTCCTTGACGTCCCATGCTTCAACAGAGGCCCTGGGCTGGAATAAGACCCCTGCCAGAAGCATTCCCAAGATCAAAAATGCTGATAATACTGCTATCCTGCCTGCAGATGCTCCCATGCTTTACAACTCCTGAGGTTGAGATCGAGTGAAGTGCTGCATACAGGTCTATAAACATGTCCATAGTCCGCCTGCGCTATGAGACTACCTGGAAGGAAGGTCTGAGGTTCCTGAATTGCTTGTTATTGATAGATTCCAGCAAGATCATGCCACCAATCGCAGAATATATTAAATAGAGAGATACAATAATATTAAAAGTCAGATAGATAAATTCAGATTGATCATATCCACTGAGCAGGAAGTTATTTCTCTTCCGGATCGAATGTATGCTCCATCATGGCATCCTCCGACAGATCTCCATCAATACAACCAGAACTGCAGTTCAAGCTCAAATCAGATTTCGATCCCAAAGGGTCCCAGCCAGAGGCCATAGAGAAACTTGTTTCTGGCCTGGAGTCAGGGCAGCATTTCCAGACACTCCTGGGCGTCACAGGCTCAGGAAAGACCTATACGATCGCCAATGTCATCAACCAGGTCCAGAAGCCGACATTGGTCATTGCCCACAACAAGACCCTTGCAGCCCAGCTCTATAACGAGTTCAAGGAGTTCTTTCCTGAGAACAGGGTAGAGTATTTTGTATCCTATTATGACTATTACCAGCCCGAGTCCTACATTCCCTCAAAGGACCAGTACATAGAGAAGGACTCGGCCATCAACCCTAAGATCGAGCAGATGAGGCTGGCCGCAACGGCCTCACTGATGTCCCGCAGTGACGTAATAGTGGTGGCCTCGGTCTCCTGCATATACAGCCTCGGCAACCCCGAGAACTTTGAGGGCATGGGCTTTGAGCTTAAGGTCGGGGACAGGGTCTCCAGAAAAGAGATCCTTGGAAGGCTAGTCGACATCCTTTATCAGAGAAACGATATGGAGCTGATGCCGGGCCGCTTCAGGGTGAAAGGCGACACCATAGACCTGATTCCAGGGTACTTCGACAACATAATCAGGATAGAGCTCTTTGGAGATGAGATAGACCGCATCTCAGAGATAGACAAGCAGAGCGGGCAGAGAAAGGAGGAGATGAGTTACTTCTATGTCTACCCCGCCAGGCATTATGTGGTACCCGAAGAAGAGCAGAAGGGCGCCATCCAGTCCATATTAAAAGAGCTCGAATGCAGGCTTCCCGAGCTTGGCATGATCGAATCCTACCGTCTTAAGCAGCGCACTCTGCACGACATGGAGATGATAGGGGAGACCGGGAGCTGCAAGGGCATAGAGAACTACTCCCGCCACTTCGACGGCAGAAAGTCCGGCGAGAAGCCCTACTGCCTTCTGGACTTTTTCCCTGACGACTTCCTGCTGGTCGTTGATGAGAGCCACCAGACCCTCCCTCAGGTCCACGGAATGTACAATGGAGACAGGTCCAGGAAGAAGAGCCTGATCGACTACGGCTTCCGCCTGCCAAGCGCCTATGACAACCGTCCCCTGAGGTTTGAAGAGTTCGAGGGCTATATGAAAAAGGTCATCTTCGTATCAGCAACCCCCGGGGATTACGAGCTTGAGAAGTCTGATCAGGTGGTTGAGCAGGTCATCCGGCCCACAGGCCTTGTGGATCCAATTGTGGAAATTCGTCCAATAGAAGGGCAGATCAGAGACGTCATGAGGGAGATAGGCAAGGTCATAGAGAGGGGAGACCGGGCTCTTGTGACCACGCTTACAAAGAAGCTGGCTGAGGAGCTGACAGATTACCTGGCCCAAAACGGCATAAAAGCCAGGTACCTCCACTCAGATATCCAGACAATTGAGAGGACTGAGATCATAAGAGAGCTGCGCCTCGGCAAGTTCGATGTCTTGGTTGGAATAAACCTTCTCAGGGAAGGCCTGGATATACCGGAGGTCAGCTTCATAGGTATACTGGATGCTGATAAAGAGGGCTTTTTGAGAGATGCCAGGTCCCTGATACAGACCATAGGCAGGGCTGCCAGAAATGTGAACTCCAGGGTGGTCCTCTATGCCGATCGCATGACGGACTCCATGAAAAAGGCAGTCCAGAAGACTGAGAGGTGGCGAGAGCTTCAGACCGCCTATAACCTGGAGCACGGAATAGTTCCAAGGACCATAAGAAAACCTATCCGGGAAAAGGTCGTGGATATCACCGATACCAGGCACATTCCAAAGTCTGATATCCCCAATGTCATAGTCGAGCTTGAGGCTGAGATGAAAGAAGCAGCAGAGAGGCTTGAGTTTGAGAGGGCAATCCAGATCAGAGATACCATAAGGAAGTTTGAGAAGCAGATGAAGGCGGCATAAGCCGGCCGCCGCTTTTGCAGGCTTCAGTGTGCAGGTTTGATATCCTCTTTCGTCTGAATATGCTGCTCTCTGGCATCTCTCCCCCGGCTTATCTCTCATCCAGGATCGCTTCTGGCGCTGTACTTCCCTGAGCAGTCTTCTCGGTTGTACGGCGCCTTTCCTCACTGATAAGAATGCAAAAATTTGAGCCTGATATCATTGCACTTGAATGGCCGCGAGAAGCCACCAGCCTCCAGGATTATAATCTCCTGAAGGCTGATTGCTTGGTTTGATCATTTGATCTGTACTTTCGGTTTTCTCAAGTCTTTGATATGCGGTTATGCTCTACTTGCGCCTCCTGAGTTTGAGATAGTTGTAGATGTGCTATTCGTCTGAGACATGTTTGTGCTGGGCATAGTTGCATTGAGCATAGTCGCATTGCCTATAGTTACATTGGCTACATTACCTGCGCCAATTGGATCTGCTGAATTATTTAGTGCTTCTGCTCTGGCTATGCGCTCTTCAGCCCCGGGAATGGCGGCAGCGCCTGGGGGATTAGAAGCGCTTTGAGTAGTTATGACGCTCGCTTCGTTCGTTATGGTATTTCCAAGTTCGTTTGCTCTAGCTATGCGCTCTGCAGCTCCTGGGATCGCGGCAGCACTTGGCGGAATGGAATCACTTGGTGGCGTTGTGACAGCGCCTGTGACCGAGGTGCTTTCACTGCTTGTGCTCCCAGCACTCGCTTCGCTCGTTATGGTATTGCCGAGTTCGTTTGCTCTGGCTATGCGCTCTTCAGCTCCGGGAATATTGGCCGCGCTTGGTGGAACTGCAGTGCTTGGTGGGGTTATGACGGGGCTTGTGACCGGGGTTCCTGCGTTGCCTGTGTTCCCTGCGCTCGCTTGACTCCTTATCTCGCTGCCTAAATTGGCAGCTCTAGCCATGCGCTCTGCAGCTCCGGGGATATTGGCACCAGGTGGAAGGGGACCTCCTGGAGGTGTTACATTCCCTGGCGGCGTGACATTTCCTGGGGGAGTTGGAACAGGAACAACCGGGCTAGTGACATTTCCTGGAGGTGTGGGAACAACTGGGGTGGTGACTGAACCCGGAATAGTCGGTGTATAATAGCCTGGGTAGTAATAGTATGGGTAGCTATATGGATAATAGCCCGGGTAGTAGTATGGATAGAGGCCGGAATAGTATGGATAATAGCTCGGGTAATAGCTCGACTGGTAGCCCATATAGTAGTATGGGTTGTAGCCTGGATAATAGTTGGGATTGTAGCCTGGCTGCTGGTAAATGCTTGGAGCTGCGTAGCTGGCTGTCACATCTATTACCACTGTGTTGCTCGATACCCCTCCTGTATTGAATGATAGTATGTGCCGTCCAGGTGTATCTGCATAGAAGGTCATCTGGCTGTATGGGTAGAAGTAGAAGTTGGTGTTAGTTACAGTTCCGTCTGGACGGATCTCTGTGATGTAGCCGTTTCCCCCCATGCGGGTGACTGCTACAAGCGTCAATGTCGCACCCTGGGGGACTGAAGCATACTGAGTCCAGTCAGTTGTGCCCTGTATCCACAGTGAGTTGGCGCCTGCGTATGCGGGGTTGGACATGTACTGGGCGTAGGGAACTGCCTGGTTCTGAGTTCCGAAGTAGAGGTTATTTGGCACCCTGCCTGCTATATTGAACTGTACAGGAGCGCTTAAATGTGTCCTCGCAGCGGCTTGCATCGTGTAGTACTGGCTGTACTGTGAGGTCGCAGCTTGGGCTGAACCCACAGTCGAGACTGGCATGGTTGTCTGATATCCGCCTGTTGGCGTCTGATAATATTGTCCCTGGACCCCTGATAGGCATATTAGCATAATCAGGGCCAACAGAGTACATAATAATTTGTACGTTTTCATATATCCTCCAAAAGCTATTCGACGTTTACGATAATTGTCTCTGATTGAATAAATAGCTACTCACATCTGAAATTCCTTTTGGCTCGCGCCATGCCCCTTGAAGGCAGAGCTTTCTATTTTTCGATTCAACTCTGGGGCTCTATTGATATCGCATTTGAAGCAAAAAAGAGGCTCCAATCGCTCAGATTCAATGATAGAGGGCTCAAATCCAGGAATTAAAGAAAGGTTCTTTGCTATCTGTTTTGGCTGATATTCAACTATGCAACTCTAACTTCTCTTGGTCCAGATGCTAACAAGCAGGGCTACCATTCCATGCAGCAGTCCAATATGCGCGTCTTCAGGCGGACTGCATTCTCCATGCAGCGCTATTCAGAAGCTGTTCAAGGGATGTGATAACCTTAGGTTGTCATATGAGAGGTTTCATGGTTCCATTGCTAATATCAAATAGAACAATGAAGATCCTGACTATTCGACAAACAACGAAGAATTTATAGGCCAGAAGAACAGATTAAGCTGAGTTCAGGATTAAACAAGATTGCAATGAGATATGAAGGGCCATTCAACAAAAAGTTAAACCCATTAAGGTGGCATTAATGAGCAATAAGATCCTTTGGATAGTAATTGGCCTCCTATTTGCGACCAGTGCCTATAACGCCTACAACAGCTACCTCCTGGAAGGCGAAGTCCACAAGCTATCTTATGAGCTGAGCACATTCTCCAGCTCTGTGCATACAGCAGGCAGTGATGTGAAGTCAGGAATAAGCCTGTTTACAGCTGAGAGAACCATTCCCGTAGTCGCAGTATCAAACGAGGGAGAAGGAGTAGTCGGCGACCTGACAGTCAAGCTCATACCTGGGAATAATAACGTCCTGGTCAATACCAACCCGTTCCTCGATACCGATATACAGTATTCTGCCAACAAAGCTGTAGCAGTAGCCAAGCAGAAGGCTGACTACGGCTTTGACAGGGACTTCTTATTCGATTACGAGGCAGGCAGTGCCCAGCTCATAGGCGGAGAGAGCGCCGGGGTGGCAACAGCTGTTGCAACCATTGCAGCACTGGAGAATAAAACCATCAGGAAAGACACTACAATCACAGGAACGATAGAAGCTGACGGGACTATAGGCGAGATTGGTGGAGTAATAGAGAAGGCCAAGGCCGTTTCTGATGCAGGATATAAGCGCTTTATAGTTCCCAGAGGGCAGTCCAATGTGACCTACTACGAAAGGCAGGTATCAGAAGAGCCGACGCGTTTTGGCTTCACCATCCTCAACACCAGGTATCTTCCAAAGACCCTGGACCTGAGGGCAGAGGCAAAAAAGGAATGGAACCTGGATATCATAGAGGTGTCTACGATAGATGAGGCTCTGAGAGATATGCTCCAATAGCTTTCTCTCCAGCCGTTATGCCTGAAAATGTAGAGGTATCCATTGCCATGACTTGGAGGCATGACGGCTGATGGTATTTGCCAGCAGTCAAAGTTCAGGCTGTGCCCAGCAAAGGTAACCGCCCAGGCATTGATGTTCGGGCTTTTTGCGCCCGCTAATTTACTCGGATTGATTCTTCATCAGTTGAGGCTAATTCTATCATGTATCTTCAGGCAGAATACCTTGAAGTAAACTGGGCGAAGCATGTATATTCTATAGGGAATGATAATGAAAAATTACAGTGCATGAATAGAATGGAGAATGCGTTTATGGTTTCAATCAGGCCTTTTGAGGATGATGATAACTCTCAAATGCTGGAAATAGAGAAGCTCTGTCCACAAGGTGACGAGAATTGTGCCCTGGGCGTGGATAAGACAGATATCACTGCCAGATACAGAATGTACGATAACTGGGAGATGATGGTGGCAAAAGAGGCAGGAAGAATTGCTGGCTGGGCTGGCCTGACATTGAAGCAGAATCGCTCTCGGGATAGGAAGTACGCATACCTGCCGGAGGTGATGGTACATCCAGACTTTCGTAGATCGGGCGTTGCAACAATGCTTGTTAAAGAGGCTGAGAAGAAAGCCAAAGATATGGGCTCAGACTATATCTACTGCTATATATATGGGCCGAACCGCGCCTCAAAATCGCTATTTGAGGGGCTGGGATACTCTGATATGATCGCTGTCAAGTCGCCAGAGATATTGACATACAAAAAGGCTGACATTTCACCAAAAGTCTCCATAAAGCAGGTTGATAAAGGGGAAATCTCCACTGTGGTGAGCTTGATAAACGATTACAATAAGGGGCGAATGCACTTCGTGCCATATACTGCAGAGAGCTTCCAATTCCATGCCGGCAAAATTCCAGGATATGGGCTCGAAAACTTCTGGATAGCCAGGACGGATGAAGGCGATATCGCTGCCTGCGCAGGTCTGTGGGATTGCTCGGCAATGGGGGATTGGTACTATGCCAGAGAGCCGCTCGTGTGGAAGATCCTTGGAGGGCTGTTTGGAGTTTTAAATCATCTCGCCAGGATGCCAAAGATCACTGCTGAGGGGGAGCACTTTAGGCTGTCATACATTGCAGACCATGCCTTCCGGCCAACAGCTCCAGAGGCCATGTCTGAGCTCATTGGTCATTTTAACAATATCTCCTTGGAAGCAGATAAATGGTGCATCTTTTCGCTTCTGGACCCACAGGATCATATCATAGATCTCATGAAGAAGTTCAAGCCCCAGATGGAGGCGTGGCACGTATATGCCAAGTCGTTTGAGGGAGCTTTGCCACAGTTCAATCCCTTTTACGTGGATATTAGAGATACAGTTCTTTAACTTGCAGGAACGGAGAGGACGGAACGAGAAGTCCCCTGGCCCAGGGGGATGAAAGTGGAGTCCTCCCTGCCATGTGGAGCTTACCAATGACTATTTAAGACAATAATATGATATATATATTTAGTAGAATCCCATGAAATGCAAGCTCGACAGATCTGCTCATTCAGTGTATTCACTCCATTATCATTTGGTGGTAGTGGTGAAATACCGGAGGAAAGCACTCTATGATGAGGTGATCAGAGAGCGTCTAAAGCAGATCATATGGGGCTTGACTGATGAGCTTGGAATAGAGATACTGGCTCAGGAACCGGCTGAAGATCATCTCCATGTACTATTCAAGGCCACTCCAAAAACCAATTTGATCAATGTAGTAAATGTCATCAAAGGTGTCACAGCCAGGCGACTCAGATCGGAGTATCCCAAAACAAAAGAGTTTCTTTGGAGTGACAGCTTCTGGTCCGATTCCTATTTCGTGACAGCCACCGGCCAGGTTAGCCTTGATGTGCTAATGCAATATGTAGAGTCGCAGATGGAGAAGCAATGACTCTCAGCTACAAGTTCCTGATTCTTCCGAATAAGGAAACAACCTTCAAATTAGTGGAAGCATTGGATACCTGCAGATGGCTCTATAATGAACTTCTTGAGAAGATCAACATCTCCAGAGAGGAAGGCAGAAAGCTTTCGACCTATGAGACCCAGAACCTCATACCCAACCTGAAAGTCGAAAACCCAAAGCTGAACAGGGTCTACTCTAAGGTTCTCCAGATGGTGAACTACACTCTCCACAGCAACATCGCCAGCCTTTACGCTCTGAAGAAGAGAGGAAAGAAAGTTGGCCATCTAAGGTATAAGGGCGAGGGCTGGTACAACACCCTGAACTACAATCAATCCGGCTTCAAGGTAGATCAGGATCATAGCCGGTTACATCTCTCTAAGATTGGCGATATCAAGATCAAGCTTCATCAGAAGATCAAAGGTTGTATCAAGGCTGTTATAATCAAGAGAGAGGGCAAAAACTGGTATGCCATAGTCCAGGCTGATCAGGAGATTGCACCTCTTCCAGAAACAGGCAAATCGGTAGGGATAGATGTAGGCCTGAAAGCTTTTGCTGTAGATTCGGATGGCAACTCTACAGAGAATCCGAGGTATGCAGAGAAATCTGCCAAGAGACTGGCTATTTATCAGAGAAGGCTTGCCAGGTGCAAGAAAGGATCAAATAACCGAAAGAAAATCAAGGCCAAAGTCTCCAAGATTCATAAGAGAATCAATAACCAGAGGGATAACTTCCTTCACAAGCTTTCAAGGCTCTATGTCAACCGCTATGACAACATCTGCATCGAGGATCTGGATGTCTTGGGCCTGAAAGAGAAAGGCCGTAATACAGGATTGCATCGCAGTATCCATGATGCGGCCTGGGCTAAATTTGCATTCATGCTTTCGTACAAGGCTCAAAGTGCTGGTCGGAAGCTGATTTTAGTTGATCCCAGGAACACCACTCAGAGGTGTTCCAACTGTGGAAGCATTGTGAGAAAGGAACTGTCGGATAGGATTCACGAATGCCCTTATTGCGGGTTCGTGGCTGATAGAGATTACAATTCTTCCAGGAATATACTCATCGCAGGGATGGAACAGCCCGTAGAGCCCATAGAGCCAAAACCTCTACATCACATATCGGTGATGCAAGTTTTGGTGATGAAGTGGGAAGCCCTATCCTTTAGGGTAGGGTAGTTCACTCAAAACATTATCGCCAATCTCGTAAGGTTCTGAGAATGAAGAGATATGCCAATGCCGGCTAATCTGCATATTCAGTTCATACCATGCAGGGCTCTCCTTCAGTCCCCTTTATTTGCCTAAATCCTTTTCTATAGCAGAGCTCTCTTTTGCCATCCCTAACCCATTCAGAGGGCTGCATTGAGTTTTTATGCAATTGAATCCAAAGAATATCAAAATGACAGATGCCCTCAGATATTCCAGCCCAGATAAGGTGATTAGCTACCATGCGTCCCATGAGCAGTTCTCTCCAAGCATCCTTCTGGATCTGGTAAGAGTTGCAGAGGCTTGGAGTTGTCTGCTCTCCTGCCAAGAGGTATCACCCTGCCATCATCGCTCAGGCTGGAGCAACGCTTGAGGAGATCTTTCCAGGCCGCTTCTGGATGGCAGCTGGAAGCGGAGAGCTGCTAAATGAGGGGATCACAGGCGACCTGTGGCCTCTGAAGCATGAGAGAAATGAGAGGCTGCTTGAATGTGCAGAGATAATGCGCAGGCTCTGGGCAGGCCAGGAGGTGACGAAGCGCGGCCATTCATCACTAAACTCATTAGGTTTGAGCTGCTATATCATTTACATGCCTATGCTCATCGACCTACATACACATACCAGGCGCGGCTCTGGCTGCAGCAGGCTGCATACCAAGGATCTGGTCTTGCAGGCATTAGAGATGCACCTGGATGCTATCTGCGTCACAGACCATAATACCACAAAGGTCGTCGAGAGAGCAAAGGAGAGAGGCGAGGAGTTGGGTCTCCTGGTCCTGGGTGGGGTAGAGGTGAGGTGCCGTGAGGGAGATGTCCTGGTCTTTGGGCTGCAGGAATCGCCTCCTCCAGGAATCCTGGCACAGAGTCTTGTGAAGTTTGTGCACTTCTGGGGTGGTGTGGCCATTCCGGCGCACCCTTTTCGCGCTTCTGCGCCGAGCCTGGGCAAAAAGATCTGTGAGGTGCAGGGCTTTGATGCCATAGAGGTGCTAAACGGCAATTCCAGTCCTGAAGAGAACAGGAGGTCGCAGGAGGCTGCAGAGAAGCTGGGACTTCCAGGCACAGGGGGAAGCGATTCACACTCCCGAAAGAACGTCGGGAGGTGCGTGACTGAGTTCGATGATGTCATCAAGAATGAGGTAGATCTCGTCGCCGCTATCAAGAGTGGAAGGTGCAGGCCAAAGAGGCTTTTTTATGATTAACGCTCGAACACGAGGCTCGATACCCATGAGCCATGAGTCCAGTGCCACCTCAATGCCAGACACAGGCCTGCTCAGGTGCTGCTCTAGTTAGGCCTACAATCTGCTCTACTTAACCCGGTGCAAAACGTCTTTTGCAAATCGGACTACTTTAGGCCGCCAATGCCGATTACGATCGATATAACTCTCTACACCAGGCCGGCATCGGATCTCGGTCCTTAAATACTAAATGAGACTAAGCATCTCAGCATGACATCCTACCTGGAGCACCCGCTTTTGAAGCCCGAATCAGTGGAGAAGCGGCTGTTCCAGCTCGACCTGGCATCCAGCGCACTTAAGTCCTCCACACTGGTCGTCGTCCCAACGGGCCTCGGAAAGACGGTGATAGCGCTCATGGTCCTGCTGGCCAGGATAGAGCAGGGAAAAATCCTCTTTCTGGCTCCAACCAAGCCCCTGGTGGAGCAGCATGCCTCATTCTTAAGGAGGGTCCTCGTGGATGAGAACATGGTGACATTCATGACAGGCGAGGTGGCTCCAGAGAAGAGGGTGGAGGCCTGGAACCAGGCAAGGGTTGTGATCTCCACGCCTCAGGTCATTGAAAACGACCTACTTAGCAGGAGGATAGACCTGAGGAATGTCTCCTGCATAATATTCGATGAAGCCCACAGGGCGGTTGGAAATTATGCCTATGTATACATAGCAGGCCGGTATCAGAAGGAGTGCGAGAGGCCCCTTGTGATGGGGATCACTGCAAGCCCTGGAAGCCAGAGCGATAAGATAGAGGAGATATGCTCAAACCTTGGGATTGTCGGCATCCAGACCAGGACTGAGGATGACCCCGATGTGGCCCCATTCGTATACCAGAAGGAGATCGAGTGGATCAGGGTCACGGTCCCAGATGAGCTCTTGAGGCTCAGGTCTTCACTGGAAGATGTGCTCAAAGACAGGATAGCCGGCCTGAACGCTCTTGGCATAGGCGAGCAGATGCCAGGACTCATGGGCGCAAAGATAGACCTTAAAGCTTCAAAAAGGGAATTTTTGGAGATCCAGGCGCGTCTGAGATCCTATGCGGCCAGGCAGCCAAGCCCAGCTCTATTCAAGGGCATATCCATCATGGCCGAGGTGATGAAGCTCCAGCATGCAGTAGAGCTGGCAGAAACCCAGGGAACCGACGCCCTGACAAGATACTTCGAGCGCCTGGAGAGCGAGGCCAACTCAAGAGGCGGGTCCAAGGCATCACGCAGGCTGATGGATGATGTAAGGATTATTCAGGCCAGGGACCTCCTGGCAAATACCGGAGTGGAGCACCCCAAGCTATCCGCAGTCCAAAAGATGCTAAATGAGCAACTCTCAGAAAGACCCGACTCAAGGATAATGGTCTTCACCAACTACAGGGACACCGCATCTTCCCTCTTGAAGTTCCTGGAGAATGATCCGGCCATAAAAGCGGTCCGGTTCGTAGGCCAGTCCAGCCGGCAAAGCGATGAAGGGTTAAGCCAGAAGAAGCAGGCAGAGATACTGAACAAGTTTCGTGCCGGCGAGTTCAATGTCCTCATAGCCACATCCGTAGGCGAGGAGGGGATAGATATTCCTGCAACAGACATGGTCCTCTTCTATGAGCCTGTGCCAAGCGAGATCCGGTCCATCCAGAGAAAGGGCAGGACCGGGCGTGCACGCGCCGGCAGGGTAGTGGTCCTCATTGCCAGAGGAACCAGGGATGAGGCTTACTACTGGATAAGCGAGCGCAAGGAAAAGAGCATGCAAAAGCAGATCAGGGGGCTTAGCGCCGGAGTCAGGTTTGAGCCTCAGGTGGCTGAGACTGCAACGGCTACCACTGAGGCCAGGCAGGTCAGGATAACTGATATCGAGGCAGCAGGCGAGAATTGGGATGAGCGTCTGGACAAAAGCCTGGATAAAGGCCTGGACAAGAATCTGGATAAGACCGCGTCGGGTCCGGCATCAGTCTTCGTAGATCCCAGGGAGAGAGATATGGGCAAGAGGCTGGAGGCTCTGGGCATGGAGATCACACTTAGAAATCTAGAGGTAGGGGACTATGTGGTCAGCGATAGGATTGCCATAGAGCGAAAGACCGCCGAAGATTTCGTGAGCTCAATCATAGATCCCAAGAGGAACCTGTTCAGGCAGGTGGAAGACCTGGCAAGGAGCTATGATAAGCCTCTGCTGATCCTTGAAGGAAGGGATCTCTATACCAGGCAGATCAACCCCAGCTCCATCCGGGGCGCAATGGCTGCCATCGCCGTGGACTATGGCGTGCCCATAATTCCAACTGAGGATGCCGAGGAAACTGCGGCAGTGATCTCCCTTCTGGCCAGGAGAGAACAGGCTGATGGTCGGGAGCCAAAGGTTCACGGCCAGAAGACTGCCAGGACTTTGAAGGAGCAGCAGGAGTATGTGATCTCAGCCATGCCAAGCATTGGGCCTGCGGTGGCAAGGAACCTGCTCAAGCACTTTGGATCTGTTCAGGCAGTGGTGAATGCATCAGAAGAGGAGCTGAGGAAGGTAGACCTGGTGGGGCCCAAGATCGCTGAGAGGATAAGGGAGCTGGTGGGCGGGGTGTATAAGGGGTAGGTGTCAAATACTGGTCAATTGCCCAGTTCTTGTGATGACCTCCGGGCAATTGGAGGTACTAAAACGGTTTGTTCGGGATAAATCGAAAGATTTTTCTGTTGTTAATGATTATAATCGTGATTGTACAGATCTTGATGAGCTGAGATGGAATAGTTTCAAAACTATCCCTAAGGACATCAGGAAAGCATAAGGCCCTAATGCAGGAGATGGCTTTGGAACCGGCATGTGCGATTGCAGCTCACGTTCTGTCACTATAGCCCGTTGAAGCTTTGATGATTGGCAAGACATTAGGATGGTTGTAAATGGCAAACACTACAAAAGAACTGATAGCCAAGTCAATGCAGATCTTTTCTGACCTGGAGGGACTGAAATCTCAGCTGGAAGAGCCAGAAAGGATACTATCACAGGCGTTCGATGCAAGTGAGCGCGAGATGAGAGCTCGCGCCATCACTACAACGAGGATGATGAGCAGGACGATAAGTCGTATCACTCCAAGAGAGGCACTGGGGCCTGAAGAGATCACAGAGCTGCCCCGTATTGATGATGCGATAAATGAAGAGCGCAAAAAGCTAGTTGAGGATGGCAGAAGAGCGATTGGACAGATCCTGAAGCATGGTGATGATGCCATCCTGACCCCTAGAGAGAAGCTCGGCCTAGAGGCAATTATAGTAATAGCAGGCAGGCCGGCGATCTTCATAAATAACGGTCGGTTCTCAGATCCGCCTGATGAATGGGCGATGCTCAAAGAGACCCGGGACAGCATAGAGAAGAACTTCAAAAGCGTCGGCAGGATAGAAGTGCCCGGACATCCAGATCTGGAGTGGGCAGGCACTGGATTTTTGGTAGCAGACGACGTGATAATGACCAACCGCCATGTAGCAAAGGAATTCTGTACTCTGGGCGATGGAGACTGGGTATTTGAGCCAGGAATTTTGCCGCGCGTCGACTATGCCGAAGATATCGGCTCTGAAAAGCCGGCTGAGTTCGAGATCAAGAAGATTATTGGGATTCACAAATCTCTGGATATGGCTCTCTTTCAGATATCAAGGGAGTCATCCTCGGGCGCAGAGCTATCCAAGCCTCTCACCATCGCCTCGACTGGCTCAAGTATAGAGAGTGGCAGGAAAGTATATGTTTTGGGCTACCCCGCCTGGGATGGCAGGCGCAATGACCCGGAGATCATGAATAGTATATTTAAGAATATCTATGGATTCAAGCGCCTTCAGCCAGGTGAGGTCAGGAATGTAACTGTCGAGCAGTCAACATTTGCACACGACTGCGCAACGCTTGGCGGCAACTCGGGCTCTTGCGTGATAGACCTCGACACTAGCCAGGTAATAGGTTTGCATTTCGGCGGCCGTTATCTGGTGGCCAATTATGCTGTAGCTCTATGGACTCTCACATCAGATCCGTTGCTTCAACAAGCTGGTGTGAACTTCGAGTAGTTGGGATGGACGGGGCCCGGCGCTATTATCTAGTGCAGCAAGGCTAAAACAAGTCCCCAGATACATCAGGATAGACTATGTCTTTCTGGGTGATGCACTGACAGCGTTCAAAAGGGGGACGACCTGCAGACCCCTGACCAGTGGAACGTGATGCTTCCAATCCAAATAAAGAGCACTAAACAAAGAAATGCCAGCACGCTTTTTGGGGTTAAGGCTAATGCCCTGGGTTAGTCTCAAGGCCGACGGCCCCCCTGACCCCGCGTTCGCGGGGGACATTTACGATTATAGGCAAGTGCTGACATAGAGCCGTTCCATGGACAGATAGCATGCCATGTCTCATAGCACTTCATTGATCTCGTGTACATGCGAATCTGATACCATCACCCTCTTTCCGCAGCTCTGGCCTATCTACATAGGTGTTCCCCCCAGAGGGGGTCAGGGGGGCATCTGCCCGGAAGCATAGAGTATAGCGCACTTCGAATTAGGTTTGACCAATAGGCAGTCGTCAACAGAATCTCAGAGCATAATGCGCCGCCAAGAGCTGATTGACAGATCTCTGACCCATGATTTGATGATCTGGATTTGAAGCTCAATAGAGCGCTACCCGCTCAGGGAAATGTGGTCTTATTTAAGCCTTAGTGTACTAGTGCACAAAAGCTTAAATAGTCATACAGATATATGAAACTGGATTAGATTATTATAAGATGAAAAATATACCAGGTCCAAAGCCATTAGAGATTAGCTTGACTGCGATTGAGCGCCAAGGTTTAGAGAAGTTTGTCCATAGGCACAATACGAGTCAGCAAAAGGCCCTCCGAGGCCGCATAGTTCTTTTGGCCTCAGCAGGCAAAAGCAATAGCGAAATCACCAGAGAGCTAGGAATAAATCGTGACACCGTCAGATTATGGCGGCAACGTTGGCTAGATTTACAGCCGATTTCTCTTGAGGACTTGAGCATTGAAGATCGTTTGGAAGACCTTCCCAGGCCAGGTGCACCGCCAAGACTTACAGCTGACCAAATTTGTCAAATTATGGGATTAGCCTGTGAGAAACCTGAAGATGCTGGGCTTCCGATCAGTCAATGGACCGGAAGGGAGATCGCAGATGAAATCAAGAGGCGTGGCATCACAAATAAGATTTCACCCCGCCATGCATCCAGAGTGCTAAAAAAAGGGGTCTCCAACTGGAAAAGGTACGCTCATGGCTTACACCAGAGCCAGACGAAGAGTTCGA
>Ga0074195_1000389_pt1 | contig 91480 bp, 88 predicted proteins | sample EPASupsiteHSE623_FD_64525 | JGI IMG/M metagenome (GOLD analysis project Ga0074195, IMG submission 64525) | Bioremediated contaminated groundwater from EPA Superfund site, New Mexico - Sample HSE6-23 | ecosystem: Environmental > Aquatic > Deep subsurface > Groundwater > Contaminated ...
GTGAACACGCCTAAGCGTACATATTTATTTGATATGTAGTCGCTTTAAATAAGACGAGTTAAATCGTTAAGAGGAAATCAAATCATTCTGTAAAGGGTGATTTATTCACCTCTTTGTTCTATTTTCGGTACTTCACGATAAAGATATCGTTATCTTCATATACGATGGACTGATTGAATTCACTTGTAAAGAAATGGAAGATGACGTATATATCTTGATACTTGAAACCATAACCAATCGATTTGAACCAAAGTTCGATAAAATCGAGTCTAGTGAGCTTTCGACCTGAACGACCACTGATGTGTGCTAGTCCAAGAATAAAATGGCCTAAACTCGCAAAACCAAATTTCAAAAACATCACATGAATGATTAAAGTCACCATCAAGTATAGAAACATAAAACCATAGAGATACTCTGATTCGTATACCCTATTCGGTAGGATATAAAGGTAGACAAACCATAAGAATAAACCGACGAGAATAATGATATCAATGATCGGTGCGAGTAGGATTCGAAATTTACTTGGCATTAAAAAATATCTATACATAAATGGATTGAATGTTCTGTCTTGGTCCGCCATAAGTCCCTCCCTTGAATCGATGCTTTATTGACCTCAGTTTATCATCAAAGTACTAAAAAGTAAATGTAAAATAAACCCTTTAGGTGGTTAAAACAATCAAAAAAACAAGGATGGATGGTAATCAAAGGCATCATCCATGGGCATCTTGAATGGAGGATTTGGGTCTCACATTTCAATAACTTTCCATAATTATTATAAAAAAGGGGCTATTTATAATAAATATGTGCATTATTTATAAGATGAAAACCATTCTATGTTATACTTGTCTCAGTGGAGGACTTATGTATGAACAAGAAAAACAATTTAGCCATTGAAACCATCTTTACAGTCACCGCCATAGTCCTCATTTTATTTACATTGATTTTTGGATCCTATGTTGGTGATACTTTAGAGATGGTTTTGTTTGGATTATCCTTTTTATTTGGTGGTTTTTATAAAGCCAAAGAAGGCGTCATTAAGACGATTGAAAACAAAGCTTTAAACGTTGAATTTTTAATGATTGTTGCGGCACTGGGGGCATTCATATTAAAAAACTATGCTGAAGGTGCGATATTGATATTCATTTTTGCGTTGTCGGGTTTATTGGAAGACTACGCCACTTCTAAAAGTGAAAAAGCCTTTACGAGTCTGCTCAGCTTAGCCCCTGAAGAAGCGCTTTTAGAACAAGAGGGTAAAGAAACCACAGTCAAAGTCAGTGATTTAAATATTGGCGATGTGGTGCTCGTAAAAGTAGGGTCATCGATTCCTGCGGATGGTGTGGTCGTATTTGGTAGCACTTCAATCAATGAATCGATGATAACCGGTGAATTTGTGCCTGTCGATAAAAAAGTTGGCGATGTGGTGTTCAGTGGGACATTGAATGAATCGGCTTTAATCAAAGTTAAAGTCACCAAGGATATGAAAGATTCCATGGTTCAAAAAATTATCGACTTCGTTGAAACTGCCCATGAGAACAAAACCGAAACACAAAGTTTTATCGAACAATTCGAACGTTGGTATGTGTATGTCGTCATCGCGCTATCGATTTTAACCATGTTGGTCCCACCGATCTTTGGTTGGTGGACACAAGATGTCGCGATTTATCGTGGGATTGTCGTTTTAGTCGTAGGGTCGCCGTGTGCGCTGGTGGCGAGCGTGTCACCCGCGGTTTTATCGTCCTTGTCAAACGCTTCTCGAAAAGGGATCCTCATCAAAGGGGGTAAACACTTAGAAACACTTTCTGGTATTGATGCTGTGATGCTCGACAAAACAGGTACCATCACGGAAGGTAAACCAGAAGTCAAAGAAATTTATTGTTCTATAGAAGAACATGAAACTTTATGCAAGGTCATCTATGCTTTAGAGAAACAATCTACCCACCCGCTTGCCAAAGCAGTCGTTACTTATTTAAATGAAACAGAAGAGATCGAAGTCATCTCTAAAGAAACCCCAGGCAAGGGCATTGAAGGTACTTATCAAGGTCACTCCTATCAAGTCGGCAAGTTTGATGTTTTGATGTCTGAGGATTTAAAATCTAAAATTGATCAAGCCCACAAAGCCGGTTTTACAACCATTTTAGTATCTAAAGATGGGGTGCTCGTAGGTTATATTGCTTTGATGGACCGTATTCGTCCAAAAGTCAAAGAAGCCATTGAATCATTAAAGGCACATAACATCAGACCGATTTTAATGACCGGTGATAATCGATATACGGCTGGATCGATTGCAAAAGAAGCAGGCATCAGTTATGTGCTTTCTGAGCTGTTACCAGAAGATAAATTGAAACACGTCGAATCCCTAAAAAAATCAGGTAAAAAAGTCATGATGGTGGGCGATGGGATCAATGACGCACCTGCGCTTGCCGCTGCTGATGTTGGCGTAGCCATGGGGTCAGGTACAGATGTATCCTTAGAGACGGCCGACATCGTCTTCATGAATAACAACATAGGTAACATTGAAAAATCCATCGAACTCGCTAAGCGCATGAAAAAGATTGCAAGACAAAACATCATATTCTCGATATCGGTCATCAGTTTATTACTGTTATCGAATGTGTTTGGGATTGTTTTATTGCCATTAGGGGTCATTTTCCACGAAGGTTCGACCATATTGGTCATTTTAAATAGTTTAAGATTATTATTGAAATAGGAGGGTTTCATGCTAGAAGTTGGGACAAAAGTTAAAGATTTTAGTTTAAAGGATGGTTTTGGGCAAACCCATCGTTTATCCGATTATTTAGGTAAAAAAGTGGTGCTCTATTTTTACCCTGAAGACGACTCGCCGGGGTGTACAGAACAAGCATGCACATTTAAAGAAGTACATACCGATTTGACGAACCATAATGTCGTTTTATTAGGCATCAGTCCAGATGGCATCGATGCCCATAAAACGTTTGTCACCAAGTACGGCTTACCATTCACGTTATTGAGTGATGAAGATAAAAAAGTATCCACCTATTTCGGGGCTTACGGCATGAAAAATCTCTATGGCAAAATGGTGGAGGGCATCATCCGTTCCACATTTATCCTAGATGAAAAAGGCAAGATTGAAAAAGTTTTCAAACGGGCTTTTGCAAAATCCAATGCATCCTCGGTTTTAGCCTACATAAAGGGCTAGATTAGAATCTCTATAAGATGTAAAAATTTTCACATTATTGGGTTTTACTAGGTTGATTTACCATTGTAAATACGTTATAATCAATACGCAGGTTATTCTATAAGAATAAGAAATTAGGAGGATAAAAATGGCAGATAATAAGAAAGTTATTATGTCAATGGATGGCGCAGAAGCATCAGCATATGTGGCTTACGCGTTAACCGAAGTTGCGGGCATCTATCCAATTACACCATCTACACCAATTGGACAAAACGTCGACTTATGGGCATCCCAAGGTAAGAAAAACATTTTTGGCATGCCAGTAAAAGTCGTTGAAATGCAAAGTGAAGCCGGTGCGGTTGGTACCGTTCACGGGTCTTTACAAACCGGTCTATTGACGACATCATTTACGGCATCTCAAGGGTTACTATTAAAGTTACCTAACATGTATAAAATCGCTGGTCAATTGTTACCAGGGGTCATTCACGTCGCTGCAAGAGCGATCGCAGCACAAGCGTTATCCATTTTTGGTGACCATCAAGACGTGATGGCTGCTAGACAAACAGGTTGGGCTATGTTGGCTTCAAACTCTGTTCAAGAAGTCATGGATTTGGGTGGTATTGCCCACCTAGCCGCTATTAAAGGGTCGATTCCATTCCTTCATTTCTTTGATGGATTTAGAACTTCACACGAAGTCAATACCATTGAAGTTTTAGACTATGATGTACTTGCAAGACTACTCGATAGAGAAGCGCTTGCGAAATTCAGAGCAGGGGCTTTAAACCCAGCACATCCAAAAACACGTGGTACTGCTCAAAATGACGACGTTTATTTCCAAACACGTACATTACAAGCATCCAAATACGCTGCAATCCCTGACATCGTCAATGATTACATGCAAGAAATCTCCAAAGTCACTGGTAGACATTATGCACCGTTCAATTACTATGGTGACCCACAAGCAACTGATGTGATCGTTGCGATGGGCTCTGTCATTGAAACAGCAAAAGAAGCCATTGATTACTTAAACCGTCATGGTAAAAAAGTCGGTATCGTCTCTGTTCACTTATTTAGACCATTCTCAGAAAAATATTTCTTTGATGTCATGCCTTCTTCAGTGAAGAGAATTGCTGTACTTGACAGAACCATTGAACCAGGTAGCACTGGCGAACCACTATTCTTAGACGTTAAGAATATGTTCTATGGCAAACCAAATCAACCAGTCATCATTGGTGGTATTTATGGATTATCTTCGAAAGATACCACACCATCCATGATCAATGCAGTATTTAAAAACTTAGCTGGCGAACAAAAAGACCACTTCACCGTAGGTATCAATGACGACGTGACATTCACATCGATCGATATCTCTGAAGAAATCGACGTTACTGACAAAGATACCTTAGAAATGTTATTCTTTGGATTGGGTTCAGACGGTACCGTTGGTGCGTCTAAAAACATCGTTAAGATCATCGGTGACAACACCAAATTGAACTCACAAGCCTACGCTGCTTATGACTCGAAAAAAGCCGGTGGTGTTACACGTATGCACTTACGTTTCAGCCCACATGAAATTCGCTCTACTTACTTAGTCAATAACCCACACTTCGTATCCTGTTCTGCAGATACATATCTCGCAAAATATGACATGATCAAAGGTTTACGTCAAGGGGGCAAATTCTTACTAAATACCCAAGTGCCTAAAGACCAAATCGAAGCGTTCTTACCGAATAAAGTAAAACGTCAATTGGCTCAAAAGGCAGCTAAATTCTTCATCATCAATGCGGTTGACCTAGCGTATGAAATCGGCTTAGGCAGACGTATTAATACCATCATGCAAAGTGCTCAACTTAAATTGGTTGAACAAATCATGCCATTTGAAGTGGCTGAAAAATACATGAAGAAGTACGCTGAAAAATCTTACGGACGTAAGGGTGACGCGATTCTTGAAATGAACTATGCTGCGATTGAAGCGGGTTACAAGCACTTAGTCGAAATCGAAGTTAAACCTGAATGGGCATTCTTAGAAGATGAAAAAGTGGAACAAGACAACCGCCCAACCTTCGTTAAGAATATCGCTGACATTGTCAACGCCATCGAAGGTAACTCACTCCCTGTTTCTGCGTTCTTAGGTTATGAAGATGGCCATATGGACAACGGTGCAGCCGCATATGAAAAACGTGGTATCGCAAACTTCATTCCAGGTTGGAGAGAAGAAAACTGTATCCAATGTAACCAATGCGTATTCGCATGTCCACACGCTGTTATCCGCGCGTTCTTAGCAACCCCAGAAGAAGCTGCAAAAGCACCTGCCGGTTCTAAGATGATTCCGGGTAAAGGTAAAGGTCTTGACCAATACAAATATACCATCCAAGTTTCAACCCTAGACTGTACAGAATGTGGCGTTTGCGTCCAAGTATGTCCAGCCCCTGGTAAAGCTTTATTCATGACCCCAATCGGTCCTGAACTTGCTGCCGGTTCACAACAAATCGCAGATTATTTCTTCAACGAAGTTACCTATAAGAATATCGGTAATGATAACGTGAAGAACGTCAACTTCAATAAGCCTTTGTTCGAATTCTCTGGTGCGTGCGCTGGTTGTGGTGAAACACCATACATCAAAGCCATCACCCAATTGTTCGGTGAACGCATGATTCTTGCAAACGCGACTGGTTGTACTTCTATTTATGGTGGTTCTTATCCAGCAACCCCATACACCACTTTACCAAACGGTAGAGGTCCAGCATGGGCAAACTCCTTATTCGAAGACAACGCTGAGTTCGGCTTCGGTATGAGAATTGCTTACGAAACCATGAGAGACAGAATCCAAACACTCCTCGTGGATCACTTAAATGAAATGCCTGAAGTCTTGAAAGGTTTAGCTCAAGAATGGCTAGAACACAGAGCTGAAGGCGAATATACACAAAACCTAGCACCTAAACTAGAAGCTGAACTTGCGAAAGTCAATGAAGGTTATGCAAAAGAATTATTGAGCCTCAAAGACTATTTCGTTAGAGTTAGCCAATGGATTATGGGTGGTGACGGTTGGGCATATGACATCGGTTACGGTGGTATTGACCACGTCATCGCGAATAACGAAGACGTCAATATCCTCGTTCTAGACACCGAAGTATATTCCAACACCGGTGGTCAATCTTCTAAATCCGCACCGTCTGCTTCGATTGCGAAATTTACAGCATCCGGTAAGAAGACGAAGAAGAAAGACTTGGCAGCGATGGCGATGGCTTATGGTCATGTCTATGTTGCACAAATTTCACACGGTGCTTCGCCAGCACAAGTCATCAAGACACTTAAAGAAGCTGAATCTTACCCAGGACCATCCTTAGTGATCGCTTACTCACCATGTATTGAACATGGTATCAAAGGTGGCTTGACACAATCCGCTGCACAAGCTAAACTTGCGACAGAATGCGGTTACTGGCCAACCTTCAGATATGACCCTAGATTGACAGAACAAGGTAAGAATCCATTACAAATCGATTCTAAACCACCAGTCTGGGATAAGTATCAAGATTACTTATTGTCTGAAGCACGTTATGCACAACTATCACAAATCAATCCTGACCATGCAGCAGCATTATTGGCTCAAAACTTAGCAGATGCGAAAGCACGTTGGGCGATGTATCAACGCTACAAAGCCATGGATTACTCCAAACAAGAATAGTTTCATAAACGGATGCCAAAAACATCCGTTTTTTTTCGCCTTACGCGCGTTATTATTTTATAGGTGTGGTTTAGGGTTAAATGCCATTTGAATTATCCAAAAAAATATGACATATCTATGAAATATCTTGACATTCGCGTTAAAAGTTATAAAATAAGAATAATTAACGAAAAGAGGTGTCTTATGAATTTAGCCAATATTGGTCTAAAAAAGCTTTTTAGTGTATATATATTATTACTACTCAGCTTAGTGATTGTCGGTTGTCAACCCTCAGTCAAAGAAACATTCACAGTAACGTTTAACAGCGATGGTGGGTCTTTAGTTGTTGCCCAAACCATCGAAAAAGGGAAACTTGCTTTAGAGCCTGAAGACCCAACGAAGGAAGGATTCGCCTTCCAACATTGGTTCTTAACCGAAGCAGCCACCCCATTTAGCTTTGAAACACCGATTGTTGAGAACATCACATTAACTGCATCCTGGGTTGAAGTGATCAACAATACAGCGTTGATCGAAGCAGATATTCAGAATGTTGAAGATAACTTGGTGGTTAGCCCAGTTCAATTGAATTTACCTACCCGTGGTAAAGTCAATCGTAGCACGATCGTTTGGTCAACGACATCAAAATATGTCACTACCACAGGTTACCTACTACCCATCAACTTTAACGATAGCACAACGACTCACGGTGAAATCACTGGTAAATTTACACTCAATGGAGAATCCATCACGCGCACATTTACAGTCGATCTATCTCGTCATGATGATGTTGTCATTACAAATTCACGTGTCATCCCTTTTGAAAATAAAACCACAGAGTATGATGTAGCCAGTTCAACAGTAGAAGTTTTCTACGAAGAAAATGGTACAGTCCCATACATCGGTGTTTTGACATTCTTAGAACTCTTGAAAGGTTTTGTTGACCCAGCCGTGGATTTTGAGATTACCGAAGGTGACAATATTGTTGAAATTGCTTATCAATATATAGATGAAGATACCGATGAAGTATATGATTTAAGGTTAACGATTGACGCCATCGAGAATGAAATTAGAGTCAATGACCCTGGTTTCTATTGGGGATATATTTATTCTACAGCAACCAATTATGGTAGACACATTGAATATGTTCGTGACCATCCAGATGCTCATTATGATGAAGGTTCGGACGTGGTTTATGATTTAGACCACTTTAACCTCGATATGGCCATTTATGGTGGTGAAATACTCTTACCATATTACATCGTCAATCAATTGTTTGCGGGATCGAGTTATTATAATGTGTATTATAACTATGATAGCTTAGTGGGTATTTATGGAACACCTGAATCGGGTACACAAGAATACAGAGCCATCAAGACCAGTACGATGAATAATAAAAACATCCCTGCGGATTTATTGGTCCATACATTCTCTACCCTCGCATTCGATTTAGATTCATTTTATGGATTGAAAGAAATCATGGGTGTTGAATCTTATTATGATTTGTTGTACCAAAGAAGACACAAATTGATGGTAGCGAACCCTGAAAGTTTTGACAACGCCATCGCATCCTTATTATTACAAGATATCGATGAACCACATACCAGCTATGGGTACCCATCGTATTTCAACAAGACTGCTTGGAGTGGTCCAGCGGTCAATTCTTTATCAGCTTATGGTCCACGTTTTACCCAATGGTATTATGATGGATTCATCGATGTGGATGACGCGATTGAAGCGAAGTGGGGTAGAGGTAATATCTCAAGTAACGCTTGGGCAGCCACTTCACCAAATCGTCCAGACTATTGGTTTGTGAACTCAACATCAGCAGTGCTCATTTTAGATGGTTTCAGAACCTCTGATATCGAGGAAAGTAGTACATTTGACGCTGCTTTGTTGGATGATATTTTGGAAGTATCCAATGTCATTCCAGCATTTGTTGGTGGGTCTAAGTATTTTTTCTACAATAATTCAGATGAAACCAACAACATTGCAGAAGTGGTGGTTAAAGGGTTGAGCGCAGGTTATGTCGATACCTATAAAGCAGCCTTGGTTTCCGCAGGGTATACATTGGTTGTTGAAACTTCTGATGATGCCGCAAAAGCAGCAGGGTATTATACCAAGAATATCGATGGTAAAGACTATATGGTCTTGGTATCATTTGATGCCGCTAGAAATGTATTTTATGTAGGGGTTGCAAACAAATTGCCAAGCAGTTATGCACAAGAATGGCCAATCAAAGTCAACATCCCTGCCTTAGTTAAAGCAGACTCTGCTGTTTACATGGAAATTACCATGGATCGCATTGTTGCTGAACGTCCAAATGTCCAACGCATTCTATTGGATTTAACGTGGAACACAGGTGGTAACGTTGGCGCATTATACCGTGTGGTTGGATTCATCACTGACCAGCCATTCCGTGTATCCTCGATTGACGGAGATACAGGCGGTTATTCATCGAGATACGTTCAAATCGTAGGTGTACCAAATTATTCACATTTAAAATGGTCATTATTGACATCGCCACTCACATTCAGTGCAGCAAACTCAATGGCAACCATTTTTAAAGAAAATAACTTGGGTAAAATTATTGGTAAACGTTCTGGTGGTGGTGCAAGTTCAATCACCCCAATCTTGTTGCCAAACGGTACAGCTTTTACGATGTCTTCAAATAACATCAATGCCTACCGAACTGGTACAGGTACAGAAGCAGATCCATATGTCTATCATCACAACGAGTTTGGTATTGAACCAGACTTTGTACTAGAGATGGATTTCATCTTCGATAACGACAAATTGAACCAAATTATTGACCAGTTGCCTTAAAAAGTACATCCAAAATGACAAACGACGTAAAAAAAATGTAAAAAAACATCATAAAACCGCTATTTAGTCACAATTAAAACGTTTTCATGATATTTTCATAAAACAATTTTAATATAACGGTTTTATTTTGAAAACAGATTTGATATAATGATAAAAACCCTTAAACAAGGGTAATAAAAGGAGAGAGAGAGAATATGAAAAAATTACTAGGTGTAATCACGCTAGTATTGGTAGCAGTCGCTCTAGTTGCCTGTGGTGGCGACAAGAACGAAGCGCCGACATTCGCAGGTGTAGGTCCTGTAACGTCATACGTTAACGTATCGTTCGACCCACTTGAAGGTGTCACGGCTACCGATAAAGAAGACGGAGACTTAACAGACGCGATTGTAGTTGTTTCTAACAACGTCAATATCGCAGTTCCTGGCACATATTCAGTTAGATATGAAGTAAAAGACAGTAAGGATAAATTGGCATCTGCCGTTCGTACTGTAACTGTTGCTGAACTTGACGCTGAAAACGTACCATTGGCACAATACCTATCTGGTGTTGACCTATCGAAGCTTCCTGCTGAAGATAAGGATATCTTATTCGCAGCTGCAGAAGACTATCTACTTGAAAACGTGTTGGCTGGTGTACCACTATACACTGGTGCAACAAGAGTTATGTACTCAAACAGAGTACAATTGTTTAGCCCTAACTATAATGGGGTATTGGGATTCGGTACAGCATTCTCGCAATTTACTGAAGATGACTCCAAAGTCATTATGTTCGGTTCTACAGCAGGTAATGTTGGTGAGTATACTTGGAGAGCTACTTACAGCACTGACCCTACATCATTGAACCAATGGATTTCAGATGACTCATCTACAAGTGATTTCATCGATCTATTCACTGGCTCATTATACGATTTCTATTTCGACGAAACTAAGACTGGTTATGAAATTTTACCAAGCTTAGCCGCAGCTGAACCAGTACCAGTTAACCCAACTGTTATCAACGGTAAAGTATACGCTAAGACATGGCAAATTCAAGTCAGAGACGGTTTAACTTGGAAATATCACCCATCAACAGACCTTGCTGGTATGCCTTCTGGACACGAAGTTCTCAACGCTGAAGACTTCTTATGGACTTGGAGATATGCCCTTGAACAAAAATGGTTCAGAGCAAGAACTGGTGGCGGTGACTTCGTTACTAGTGCAGTTAAAGGTGCAGCAGATTATCTATCTGGTGTAATCAGCATTGACGAAGTTGGACTAAGATTAGCAGCTGGTAAAGCGAACACACTCGAAATTGAATACATCAACGAAAAGAGTGCATTCGATGTTAAATACCAATTCTCATCGACATCTATGTCTCCTGTTAACCAACAACTATTGAATAAATTAACCCCTGCAGTTTATGGTACTACACCTCAAACTGTACCATCCTCTGGTATTTACTATTTTGAAACCTGGACTCCAGGACAATTATTAGTATTCAAGAAGAATACATTACACCCTCAAAGCGCAATGTACTACTACACTGGTCAACAATTCAGATTTATGAGCGGTTCTGACCTCATTTTCCAAGAATTCCTTGAAGGTAGACTTGAAAGTGCGTCTGTTCCTGCATCACGTGTAACTGAATTCGCATCTGATCCACGTGTTAAAGTTGCTCCAGCAGCGACCACTTGGAGACTTGTAATCAACTCATTCGGTACCGAAGCTAACCGCGATGCTTACATCGCAGCTAACCCAGGTGTACCGCTATCCAATACATTCGTTCCTGAACCGATCTTAATGTATAAGGAAATGAGACAAGCATTATACTTCGGTTTCGACCGTTATGAAGCAGCAGTTAACGTCGTTAAGACTTATCTACCTGCTTACACATTATTTGCAAGCACATACTTCCTAGATGGTGAATCCGGTATGTCCGTAAGAACATTACCTGCCGGTGCTGCTATTCTTCAAAAATATGGTGCTGGTTCCTATGGTTTCGTACCAGATGCCGCTGTTGCATTGTTCGAATCCGCTGTAACACAAGCGATTGCTGCTGGTTACTATCAAAAAGGTACTGCATCGAACTACACAGTCATCGAATTAGGCTTAACTTATGCATCCAGTGGTAACACTGCAGCACAAGCGATGATTGCACAAATCAAACAACAATATGAAAGCCGTTTAGTAGATACTACAAACTTCGTTAGAATCCAAATCAACGTTGCTGACGTTGCATTCCCTGGTAACTACTATGACTTTATGATGAAAGCTAATACAGACTTAGGTATTGGTGGTATCTCTGGTTCCTTACTAGATGCACCAAGCTTCCTAGACGTATTCTCTGACGACAACCGTGGCGGATTCACATTGAGCTGGGGTATCGATACTTCTACACCAAACATCGCAGTTGCATACCGTAACCTTGATGGCGTGTTAGTCACTGAAAAATGGAGCTACAATGCATTAGTAGCTGCACTAAACGGTAAGACTTATGTTCGCGATGGTGTTGAACAAAAAGCTTGGACCAATGGTAATGATCTAGTTGCCGCATACTTAGACATGGCTGGTGAAGTTCTTGCCTCTGTTGCTGCAGATACTCAAGGCTTAGCTGGTTATATCGTGGGCGACCTTGAAGACTTAGCAGAAGAACTTGGTGTTGACTCTGTTGAAGGTTTCGTAGCTGTAACTGAATCAGGTAAATCTTATCTATTCATTGTTAAGAAGACTGGATTCAACTACGAATTACATCAACAATTGGCATTGGCTACCAATGCACGTGATGCTGTCGTTGCTCACAACTCTGGTTACTCATTGAAAGCTATATCTGAAAATCCATTAACTCTTGAAGAATTAAATGCGATTCCATATATTGCTTCCACATACGGTGCATTCGCATCATTAGATGCTGTTTGGACAACCGCTAAAGTACCTGCAGGCGTTGAAGCATTCGTTTACAGTACACAATTCAACACATACGCAACTGACGCATATGTAGTCATTAAAGTTGGCGCATATTATGTTGGTTGGATGTGGCTATAATTTTAAAGATTTAAATCTATAAATAAATAGTGTGATAATGGGGTGACCATATTTTACGGGGGCACCCCTTATTACGCTTTTAATTTCATAAATATCTTGTTTTTGTGTTATTATCATTGTACCTATGGTGTATAAGACATAAATAATGATATAATAGAAAAAACTATAATAAGGATGCGATCAAATGACAAAGTATATTATTCAAAGAGTAATCTGGATATTCATCATCTTATTTACTACTTTGACCATCACATTCGTGCTGCTCAAATTAGCCCCTGAGTATCCACCAACAAAAAATGAAGAAAAGGACACTTGGCTCGAAAAACAAGTAACAGATGGTTATTACACCTCTGTTTATTACGATGCCAATAACCCTGAAGATCAAGCGACCATTCAAGCGATTCGTGAGAATAATCGTGATCGAATTGATAAAACCATCTTTATTGTCTCCCCTATCCAAGGAAGTGGTGTCATTAAAGTATTTTATCGTACACCAATTGCAAAACAGTATTTTACATGGTTGGATAATGTACTAACAGAGTGGAATTGGGGAACTTCAACACGTGTTAGAACAAACGCCAGTGCTTTCAGTGTTATTGCTGAGAAGATGCCGTTAACATTATCACTGAACGTTTCAGTTTTGTTGTTCTATCTACCGTTTGGTTTCTTATTTGGTATTTTAGCAGCTTTAAAAAAGGATACCATCGTGGACAATATCATGCAAATCATCATCATGATGTTCTTGTCTGTGCCTGCCCTAGTATTTATCCTTGTGTTAATCATCATTTTCAGTTATCAGTTTGACCGGTTATTAGAACCTCAATTCCCACTGCTAGAACTCGAAAGTGGATGGGAGATTGCAAAAGGATATGTCATCCCAGTCATTGCGGGTGGTCTTCCTGCCATCGCTGGATTAACCCGTTTATTAAGAGCAGAATTATCAGAAGTATTGACCAGCGAATATGTCTTGTTGGCTAAGACCAAAGGTTTAAGCCATAGACAAGCTGTTTTAAGACACGCCATCAGAAACTCATTGGTACCCATGGTTCCAGTCATCATCGGTTCGTTTGCCGGTTTATTGGGTGGTTCTTTCATCATGGAAAGTGTTTATGGTATTCCAGGTGTTGGTAGAGTCACACTTCAAGCCCTAGCGGCAAACCAATACGACTATAACGTCATTATGGCGTCTAGTGCCTTCTATGGCATCATCGGTCTAGTCACCGTTTTAATCGTTGACTTGTCCTATGGTCTAATCGATCCACAAATTAGAATGGGGGCGAAAAAATAATGGAAAAGAAATACGATCAAAGTTATTTCCAACTGGTCCAAGAAAACGAAAAGTTGATGGATAAAAAGTTGCGCACCAAGCAACTCAGTTATTTCCAAGATGCGATGTTACGTTTTACTAAAAACAAATATAACGTAACCGCAACCATTATTCTTTTAATCATGATTTTAATGTCGATCTTCGTTCCGATGATCACACCTAAATATTTATATAGCCAAACCAATGCGGGGATTATGACTTTACCGCCAAGAATTCCAATTCTTGAGTTGTTTGGTATCACAGATGGTACAAAACTATATAAGAACCAACCGGTTGCTGTCAATAGCATTATTGTGGATGAGTTTGGGGTTGCCACTGGCATACCTGAAGGATTTGACCCTGCATACATTAAATCCGGATCGCTCAAATTCAGTTACACCATTGGTACTGAAGTCAATGAAAAATATGTTGGTGGTACCAATACCTTGTATGTCAACTACGACAGAATTGCATATTCTGTGGCATCCAATACACTGTTTACTTATACCAATGCACATGAAATCGTGCTTGACATCGAAAGCATGACTGAAGGTGCAGTGTTAAAAGTGTATTTATCACAATGGAATACCAGTAGTTTTACTAGAACATGGGATCAACTTGAACTTCTAGGCACCATCAACAGTGATGGTGTACACCGCCTTGACCCAATGGATGGTGTCACTAGTGGTACTGCTCGATTCATCGTATTAAAACTGGAATTACCTGAAAAATCAGTAGACGGTAGTGAAAATGTTGTTTTCAATTCCGTTCAAATCCAAAATAAAGCCGATGAAACTGTCATTCAAGATTACACCGGTTATACACTTGCATCATTCGTATTTTATACCCATGGTCAAGGCATTGAAAATGGTCGTTTCGTAAGAAGAAATGCGAGAATGCTGGTTGCTGAATTCGTTTATGACGTTTATGGTGCCATTTTCGCCGATAAACCTGCTACCATTGGTAGAGTAGAATATGAGAGAATCTTATCCGAAAATCCAGGCATGGCTGATACGATTGAAATGGATGAAAATAATCCACGTGCATGGACATTTGGATCTGGGTACCCATTATCTGCAGTTACAGGCTATGAAGACTTCACTGTACCTGGTACAGGTCTTCAATTTAGAAACTATTATGTCTTGAAAGACGGCGCATACGCAGTCGGTTTTGAAGATACACCTTATTTCTTATTCGGAACCGATGAATTTGGTAGAGACTTATTCACCCTCATCTGGCTTGGTTTAAGAACATCCCTACTCCTTGGCTTTATGGCTGCAGCTGTAAACATAGTCGTAGGTATCATTTGGGGTTCAACTTCCGCTTATTATGGTGGTCAAGTTGACATCCTTATGGAAAGATTCGTCGATATTTGGGGTAGTTTCCCTCAAATTACGATGATTGGTATCATTACAGTTCTCATTGGACCAGGGTTCACTGCACTCTTCATATTCATGATTTACGATGGATGGATCGGTGCTGCTTCAATAACCCGTATCCAATTCTATCGATACAAAGGCCGTGAATATGTCTTAGCAGCGAGAACGCTTGGGGCATCCGACCGTCGTATCATCTTTAAACACATCTTACCTAATGCTTTAGGTACGATTGTCACCAGAGTCGTATTAAGTATTCCATCGGTTATCTTCCTTGAAGTTAACTTATCATTCTTAGGTTTCGGTATCGGTAATGGTCAAACTTTATCCATCGGACCAATTGAATTGACTGGTACATCTATTGGGGTCATCCTAAATGATGGTCAACAACAAATCATGGCTGGTAATACTTGGTTGGTTATATTCCCAACTTTAGTCGTTGCCACCCTCATGATTTCTTTCAATATGTTTGGTAATGCTTTACGTGACGCCTTGAATCCACAATTGAGAGGTAGCGAATAATGAATAATAAAGAAAAAGTATTAGAAGTCAAAAATTTGACGGTTTCCTTTAAGACCCCTAACGGTCTCGTTAGAGCAGTTAGAGACATTTCATTTGACCTATATAAAGGCGAAACATTAGCAATCGTTGGTGAATCTGGTTCAGGTAAATCCGTAACCAACCGTGCCATCATGGGCATTCTCGCAGGGAACGCCATCATTGATGACGGTGAAATCATTTATCGTAACCAAGACTTAACTAAACTATCCGAAGCCAACTTCCATAAAATCAGAGGTAATGAAATTGGAATGATTTTCCAAGACCCACTATCGAGTTTGAACCCAATCATGAAGATTGGTAAGCAAATTACAGAAGCGATGTTGGTCAATGGTAATCGCGTGAAAAATCGTTTCATCGATTTGTTCCACAATGAATACCACGATTATCTCAATATGCTTACAAGGATTAAATTAGCGAAAAAAGACTTAAGAGACAAAATCTATGAGTTCAATGTAGATAAAGAATTGACCAAGGCTGAAAAGAAAGCGAAGATTACCGCTTACAAAGCGAAATCTAAAACATTACTCACAGACCTTAAAGCACAATTGCCAGACTTGAAGAGACGTTACTCGGCTGCAAAAGCAACCGCTAAAGTTCAAATCAAGAAAGAAATTGATGAAGTCAATGTTGAGAAGAGAGAAGCCGTATCGAAAATAAACGCAGAAATTGCTAAAAAAGTCGCTATACTTAAAGATGCACAAGGCAACCAAGCTCAACAAGCGAAAGTCAACGCTGAAATTAAAGCACTCCGTGTTGAATTAAGTAATTTAAATGAAACCTTTAGAAGACGTTTTAGAGTAACAAAACGTGAAGCCTACGAACGTGCCATCCAAATCATGAGAGAAGTTAACATCCCTGATCCTGAAAAACGTTTCAATCAATACCCATTCCAGTTCTCTGGTGGGATGAGACAAAGAATCGTCATCGCGATTGCGTTAACTGCCAATCCTAAACTATTGATTTGTGACGAACCTACCACAGCACTTGACGTAACCATTCAAGAACAAATTCTAAACCAAATTAAAGATATTAAGAAGGAAAGAGACTTATCTGTCATCTTCATTACGCATGACCTTGGGGTTGTTGCGAATATGGCTGACCGTGTCGCTGTGATGTATGCAGGTAAGATTGTAGAGTATGGTACATCCGATGAAATATTCTATAATCCAAAACACCCATATACATGGGCACTCTTATCCTCAGTACCAGACTTAGATACCAAAGACAAATTGGTTTCCATCCCAGGTACACCTCCAGACATGTTATTCCCACCTAAAGGGGATGCATTTGCTGAACGTAATAAGTATGCTATGAAAATCGATTTTGAAGAACAACCACCGTTCTTTAAAGTCAGTGATACACACTATGCTGCTACATGGTTGTTACACCCAGATGCACCGAAGGTTCCAACACCACCAATTCTTCAACAACGCATCGAAAGATATAATCAACAAACCGCTGCAAAAGTCGCAGACATCAAAACCAAAACTAAGACAGTAAAGGGTGAATAATTTGAGTACTCCAAAACAAGAAATTTTAAGAGTGGAACATCTCAAACAGTACTTTAAACTTGGTTCTGGCAGGAACAAAGCGGTCAATAAGGCTGTTGACGATATTTCATTTACCATCAATAAAGGTGAAGTTTTCTCCCTCGTTGGTGAATCCGGTTGTGGTAAAACCACGACAGGTAGAACCATCATCAAACTATATAATTCCTCTGGTGGTGAAGTCTTCTTTGAAGGCACCAGAATTATATCGGATGTGAAAAGAGCGAAAGCTGATCATAAAGCAGTAGTTGCTAGAATTTCAGCAGAAAAAGCTGAAAAATTAAAAGCATTGGCGGAAAAAGGTTTATCTGAACAAGAAACCAATGAAGAAAAAGCACGCATTCAAGCCGCATACGATGAAGAATTCAACCAATCCATGGCAGTTTTAAGACTTGCAAAACGCGACAAACGTTTTGTCAGTGTCAAAGACCCTCACGGATTAAAGGAAATCGCTGAACTCGATAAGAATGAACGCTACCAAGAAATTCTTAAGCGTTATGAACAGGCGAATGATGCAGTAAAAGAACAAATCGCTGAATTGGAAAAATCGTTAAAGTCTGCTGAAGGCGAACTGGCTCGTGCTGGTGAAGCCCAGAAGAAAGAAGCGAAAGCAAATCTTGCCAATCAAACCAAAGAATTGGCTAAACTCAAAAAAGAAATTAGCTTAAACGCAATTAGACAAAAACAAGATGTGCTCAACTTGAAGTATCAATTGACACATAAAAACAAACTATTAATGCGTAAAATGCAAATGATTTTCCAAGACCCGATTGCGTCCTTAAACCCACGTATGACAGTAAAAGAAATCATTGCTGAAGGTTTACGTATCAATGGTGTACGTAATGAAGCAGAAATCGATGCTAGAGTGAAAGAAGCACTTAAGACTGTTGGTTTATTGCCAGAACATGCGAGCCGTTACCCACATGAGTTCTCAGGTGGTCAACGTCAACGTATTGGGATTGCTAGAGCCTTAGTCGTTGAACCTTCATTCATCATCGCTGACGAACCAATCTCGGCACTTGACGTCTCCATCAGAGCACAAATCATCAACTTGCTCAATGATTTGAGAGAAACCAAAGGCATTACCATCCTATTCATCGCCCACGACTTATCGGTAGTTAAATACTTTACCGACCGTCTTGCCGTGATGTATTTTGGTAAGATTGTTGAAATCGGTGATAAAGACGCAATCTTTAATAACCCATTACACCCATACACCAAAACATTGCTTGAATCCATTCCACTTCCTGACCCTGCCTACGAACGTACCAGAGTAAGAAGAGCTAGATACAATCCAAAAGAAGCGCATGATTATTCAGTAGAAACACCAACTTTGCGTGAAATCGAAAAAGACCACTTCGTTTTATGCAATACCGTTGAATTCGAAAAATATCAAGCAGCCATTAAAGCGAATCAATAATGAATAAGGTTCGATTGGTTATTCTATTTACCATTCTAAATGTGTTTGCCCTAATCCTCCACTTGTGGATTATGGGCAGCACATTTACCATTTCTTCCCTCAGTGATGTATATTTTGTTGTGGGCATCATCACATTTTTGCCATCCATTGTGGCTATGACTAAAGCTTATGTGGTTTTTCAGGGTTTTAGTTACGCCATGAAGTCAATGTTTGGTAAAAACTTTAAGTCGATGTACCCTCAATTTAAAGACTATCAAGCGACTAAGGAAGATGACATTAAGACGACATTCTTCACTGAACTACTCATCAGTTCATTTTCAGTGATGTTGATTGGTATTGTACTGGCGGTGATGGTTTGATATGGATGAATTAAAACGTATTAACAAGCAATTTACACGAACATATGTACTTTATATTGTCATATTTATCGCATTTTTGTTGACGGCATTCTCCATCGGTATTTGGATTAAGGATTCAAATATTGAATTTATGCTATTTCTGTTACTCATCATTGTATTGATGATCGTATCGGTATATTTCAAATCTTATTTGGATCGCATTCAAAACGTAGCATATTTTGTTAGAATCATGCGTAATGCAAGTAACCCCATTGATTTAAATCACATGCGCGAACTGCCCATTTTTGAAGCTTACGCTAGACAGAAGGGGTTTACATTATTTACCACGGGTCAAACTTTTAAAGTATTCTACAAAGCGGACAAAGACCACATTAAGAGTTTTGGGAGACGCTATATACTTCAAGTCTTGGTAGTACTCGATCCAACTGAACCCATTTTCTTTTCCGATAAAGCTGATGATGAAATCAATAAATTGAATCAAGAGTTGTTAAAGAAGAAAATAAAGGTCAGCCGTATGCTGGTCACACAAATTAAACCAGTCGATGAATTAGACGACGCTACAAAAAATGCCATCAAAGAAATAGTATTCTATCGTAGTAAGCGTGAAATCATTTCTGTCATCAATGTAGCAATCCATAAATCATCCAATAAAGCGGTCATGTTGTACTCAGACACCTATAGCCCAAGTCTTTACTATAAGTATCATGTAGAACAGCTAAAAACCCTCATATAATGACAAATAAAAGGACATCTGACGAGTTCAAACTCGACAAATGTCCTTTTTTAATTATAAAAAGAAAAAATGTTAGCCGGGGAAACTAACATTTCCGTATCTTGGATAAGATTGATTACTCTTCGGTATAGTAGTTTAGACGGTAACCCGTACCCCAAATGGTATCGATTAAAGGTCTATTCTTATCGAATTCAATCTTATTGCGCAAGCGTGTGATGTGAATACTTAAAGCATTATCGGTAGCAGAATCGTCATCGTCCCAAGCATAATGGATGATCGCATCTTTGTCTACGATGTGATTCTTATTGTTAAACAAAATTCTCAAAATCCTTGCTTCAACATTGGTCAGTTTAAGATTTTCCTCATGTTTTTTGACATATCGATTGTGTAAATCGATTTCGACTGGACCAAACCTAACTTTTCGAATTAATCGACTTGTTTTTTCAAGCAATTTAATAATTGAAACAATACGTGCAGATACAATCGTTGGGTTGAATGGAATCCGGATGACCCCTTGAACACCTAGTTTATAATAGGCAATTTCATCGGATTCATTGATGTCACCAAACACATAGATAGGGACAGTACCGGTTCTTACGATGGGTGTTAAATACTGAACATTGGCTTCAAAGGAAGATTTTAGTTCATACAAAACAAAATCATAAATTTGGTCTGCATTTTTCTTTTGTTGTGCGGCTGCATACTTCTTTGTTACAACATGAAAATCAGTTTGTCTAAACTGCATAATGAGATCGTCATAGGGCTTAGGACGATCTGAAATCAATAAAATGTTACCCATACACACTCCCTCAAACGTCATGGATTCTACGTATTTATTGCATTTGAATATTTTTTAGGGCAAAAATAAGGCTTTTATCTTAACCCCTTAAGTATATTATAGCAAACAAGTCTTTCATATATATTTCGAAATAAGTTATTTTGAAGGATGTTAAAACATTATTACAAACGCTTTCATTATGAACACATAAAATGAATGTTTTTATAAAGTGAAATAAAACGACAATATCATCCTTTGAATTAGGTGTTTTCTATAAAAAAACTGTACTCAAGCACTGAGTACAGTAAGGTGTAATTATTCTACGGTTTTGATTTGAGTGAAGAAATACCAATATTTGATGATATCAATCAATACGAGAACAATCGTTACAGCCCAGTGTTGGACGATGAAGATGGTAATCAACAAGATGACATCAACAAAAATCATGAGCTGCCATTTATCTTTACGTTTCATGGCTCGATGTTCGACAAAATCCGATAGGTATTTCTGATAAATCTTAGTTTGAATAAACCAACGGTGGAATCGGTTTGAACCCTTCGCAAAGAAATACACGGTCAATAACAAAAATGGAGTGGTTGGTAAAACAGGCAAAACGATACCTATCAAACCAACGGCTAAAGATATAAATCCCAATATAATATATATTAAACGCATTAGTCTTTTGAGACGAGACGTTTTTCGCCTTCTAAATCACGGATAGGTTTAATGTTTTGAGTAATTTCTAAGGTACCCAAGTAGTTGTTGTCTTTATCTCGAACTGCGAAGTAGCGAATATAAACAAACATATCCTTTAGCTTGATCCAAAAATCTTCATTGTCTTTTCTACCAGAACGGAAGGATTCGACAATTTCTTCAACGATGTGAACACTGGCAGGGGGATGACACATCGAAACGTGTCGCCCAATGATTGTTTTAGGTCGATCAAAAATGCGTTCTTTCCCTTGAGTGAAATACTTCACAAAACCATCCTTATCGACAAAAGTCATATCAAATGGCAAAACGTTGAGCATGTGATTGACTTCTTCAAATGTGAGAGACCCAGCATCAAATGGTACAGAACCAACTGTACTCTCTACTTTAGGTGGTACAGGTTCGTTGATGTCTTTTGGTCGTTCTTGTTTCCAAGATTCCTTCGGTTTTTCCAAGAACCATCCGATTTCTTCACTCGATGAATCGACGATGACCCAATCGAAGAAATTCATGTTTTCAAGTAACAATGGCATTAATATGTTGTTTTCTTTGAATACCATATCACGAACCCTGAGAATGTTCGCTTGAATCAGTTTTCTAACATGCGCTTCATCATGGTCGATTTCACCCAATTGACGAATGATCTCTTTGATTTCAGCACGAATTTCATCATCCACACCCCACATGACTTTAGGTGGCGCAGTGATGCCATTTTTTTCTAATTTCGGGAACATCAAATACTCTTTTCGAGCATAATGGTGATGGATTTCCTTCAATCGATCATAACCAACACGTAACATCAATTCAGCTGTTTTACCGGACTGTGCTAAGTAAGGCTCAATTTCTTCACTGATTAGTTTTTCGATGCGTGCATTTTCTTCAAAAAACACTTGTACAGGGTGTCCTTTAATCTTGGTATGGTCCCCGAAACTATGGATGTCTGATATGGAACCTTCGAAGACTGCAGCATGTACATCACATAGTTTTTGTATTTCATCGACTTGCATACCTTCTTTGATGAGTGCTTGTTCCATCTGAGAAATCTCAGCAGTAGTTACTTCATCGAAATTGGCTTTAAATAAAGCTTTCGCTTCGTCTAATGATGTACCGCTGTGCAAACCACGGATAATTTCTTTTAATTTTTGTTGTCTATTGTTGATAAATTCACTCATTTTATATCCCCCTCTATGTCAAAACCTTGTGATCGAAATGTATCTAAAACCAAAGTCAAATCAATATGTCTGAGTGAACACCCATGTTTGATGGTCATAAAACGGCCTACAGTATTCAACATTTGTGGTTTTACGATTTCAGTAAACCCCAAGCCATATAAAATCTCTTTTATTTCAGGATATGTTTTAACCAGCGATGAGATGCTTTGATTGATATCGATCTGTTTCATGGTGTCAACCTCTTTTACGTATGTAGTTTATCAAATCTGTCAAATCATATCAAACGATGTTGTAAGTTGACAATAAATTATTTAAATAAGAAAAACCCCCTAACTTTTTAAAGGTAAGGGGTTGGAGTACTATTTATTTTCTAAAGATAAGATGGATTTTGTTTTGATTAGCAAATATATAGAAGTTATAAGCGCTAAGAGTGCAGCACCTACACGATAAGTACCGGAATAAATAGCTATCAGATAAATGTTATAACCAAACAGTAGCGAGAATAACACGATATTGATAATCATAAGTAAAATCATAAAACGATGTGAGGAAATGAAATTGGATTGTTTACAGTAGTTATTACGCATTTTGAACACATCTGAGCTGGTTAGTAAGTTAACCACTGCGACTGCAAATGCTGCAATAGCGACCCCAATCTCAATTGCACTCAATAATTCGTATCTAAATGTTAATAAGTTGATGGTTAAGAATGCAAATACCACATGTAACATACTGATGTAGAACATTTTACTATCGAACATGAATGTATCATACATGGTATCGGGTTCATCTAGAATATCAAATGACTTGGTACCGATGATCAATGCTTGTAGTACCATGGCTTGTACGAATAACATGATTTCTGAATTAAAACCACTGAATATTGTTGTAATGTAGGTCAATTGTTGAAGATTGATTCTCGATAAATCAAACACTAAGGCAGGATTACCACCCAATATTTGATTCTTAATGATATTTTGTACATCCACAATTAAGTAATATTTGTACATGTAAACACTGAAGAAGTATGTACATAATACAGAAAATCCGAGCCATAATAATAATCTTAATGTAGATTTTGATAGGGAAAATCCATCATCTTTAACCCATATGCTGATGACGACAAACAGAATTAAGAATGTCAATGTCTTCAAATAAATTAGAATATCTGGCAATCCAAAGCCATCCAGGATAGGTGCGATGTATAGGTTCGTGATGATGACCATGATGTCTAAGAATAGGATTGCACCAATGGTGTACATCAAATAACGCATCTTTGTTTCATTGTTACGACTGATCATAAGATAAGTACCTCTCTGTATAGAAAAAATCCGTGTTTTTATTATACCACAACCCATCGTCAACTATGGATAAAGATTGAGATAAAAACACAAGATTTCTATAAAAAAACACCCTAAGGTGTAAATATAAAAAAAAATCACCGTTTACAGATGTTTCGTTATTGAGGATGGCAGATCAATAACAAAACATCATGATGCGTGGTGTTACGCTTAGGTATTTTTTGGGAGAAAAAATACGTAAATGGTCAATTGCTCGATCATAAAAGGATCTGTTACGCTTTCGACAATTTCATTATAAACAAATCAAGACAACAATGATTGTGAAAATGCTTTTATTTTTCTATGAAAACGATTACCAGTTTTTTTCACAAATTATTCCCACAATTTCATTATAAATAATATAATAAATAGTGTGTATCATTAGATATAGCGTTTCAAATGCGTTATAATACATGTGGTATAAGGAGGACATAATATGTCAACATTAAAAATTAGCAATCTACATGTCTCTATCGAAGACAAGCAAATCCTTAAAGGAGTCAATCTAATAGTAAATAGTGGTGAAGTTCATGCCATTATGGGACCTAACGGTACAGGTAAGTCTACTTTGGCAAGTGCACTTATGGGTCACCCGAAGTATGAAGTGACAGATGGTGAAGTATTTTTAGATGATCAAAACCTTTTAGAACTTGAAGTGGATGAAAGAGCCAGAGCAGGTTTATTCCTTGCGATGCAATACCCAGCAGAAGTTCCAGGCGTTACCAACAGTGACTTCATGCGTTCATCGCTTAAAGCTAAAAATGATGGACAACCCATCCCTTTATTCGATTTTATCGCTAAGTATGAAAAAGCGGCTAAAGAATTAAAAATGCGCGAAGACTTACCCCACAGATACCTTAACGAAGGTTTCTCAGGTGGTGAAAAGAAACGCAATGAAATATTACAACTCAAGATGTTGAAACCTAAGTTTGCTGTTTTAGATGAAATCGACTCAGGACTAGATATCGATGCGTTAAGAGTAGTCGGTGAAAATGTCAATAGCATGGTCAATTCTAACTTTGGTTGTATCTTAATTACCCACTATCAAAGAATTTTGGACCACATCAAACCAACCAATGTTCACATCATGATTGACGGGAAGATTGTTTTAAGTGGTGGTCAAGAATTGATTGAAAAGATTGATCAAAATGGTTATGAATGGGTGAAGGATGAATTGGGTATCGATTTTGTAGAAACGGACAATGAATAGTATGAATCAAATCATCATCAAAGATCATCAGGTCCAAGGTGTCTTACCTAAAGGCATCACATTTGATGAACAAGTCCTATCCATTCAAAAAAATCAAACCTTCCAAGACCCGATTAAAATTACACTTAAAGACGACAATAATGAGTCTTTAGAAATCGTGGTTGGTGAATCTGCAGAAGTCAAAATCATTTTAGAGATTGCAAGCGGGGACATCAATCCAAATACATATAACATCAAATTAACTGGCAAACCAAATGCCAATGTGAAATACCTCTTGGTATGTGACCTTGCCAGCAAAAATGCCAATTTACAACATTATTTCGTGGCTGAACGCGATTCTCAACTCGATTTGATTGGGGGATTCGTTTCGAATGTCATCCATGCGAAAATGAATGCGAGATTGGTTGGCCAAGGTGCGAATGTTAAATTACAAGCGGTTGCCATCAGTTCAACAGATAACAACCAAGTCATTGACATTGAAATTGTACACGCAGCACCAAACTCCACAGGTACCATGCATAACATCGCCATCGCCAATGCCAATGGACGCGTCATTTTAAACGGTGTTGAAAAAATCTTAAAGGGCATGAAACAAGCCGATGCTTATCAAAGTTTGAAAGGCATCATCGCAAGTGATCAAGCCATCATCGAAGTAAATCCAATCTTATTGATTGATGAATATGACGTCAAAGCTGGACATGGGGCAACCATCGGTAAATTGGATGAAAATAGCGTTTATTACTTAATGAGTAGAGGATTGACTCGTAAAGATGCAGAACGCTTGATGATCAACGGATTCTTAAATCCAATCATCTCTGAAATTACCGACGAACCACTCAAAGAACGATTCGTTTCTTTGGTCAATCAACGTTTATAAAACTATGCTAGATGTCAAACTTATACGTCAACAATTCCCCATTTACGACCATAATCCAAATCTAGTATATTTAGATACAGCAGCCTCTTCATTGAAACCTAAAAATGTCATCGATGTGGTAGATCATTATTACTCAAAACTGGGTGTCAATGTCCACCGTGGTGTTTATGGGCTATCCTATGAAGCAACCGATTTGTATGAAGCAGCCAGAACCACTGTAGCAAGATTTCTCAATGCGAAATTTGAAGAAATCGTGTTCACACGTGGGACCACTGCATCATTGAACTTGGTAGCATCTAGCTATCAAAAACAACTTAAAGCAGGCGATGAAATCATCACCTCTGAACTAGAACACCATTCATCTGTGTTGCCTTGGATGCAAGTATCCAAAAACACAGGCGCTAAATTGGTATATGTACCACTCAATGCTGAGGGGAGAATTACCGTTGAAGCATTTAAATCGGTGCTCACTGACCAAACCAAAGTGGTTGCACTAACGTATGTTTCCAACGTCATGGGTTATGTCACCCCAATCAAAGAAATCATCGATTTGGCACATCAAAAAGGTGCCATTGTGGTGGTTGATGCTGCTCAAGCAGCCCCACACATGAAAATCGATGTGACCGCTTTAAATGCAGATTTTCTAGCTTTTTCAGGACACAAGATTTTGGGTCCTACCGGCATAGGTGTACTCTATGGTAAAAAACACTTACTCAACAAAATGGAACCCACTGAATTTGGTGGTGACATGGTTGATCAAGTGGAATTGAATGGGGCGACATGGAAAGATACCCCATATCGTTTTGAAGCAGGTACACCCATCATATCTGGTGCCATCGGATTAGGTAGAGCCATTGAATTCATTGAATCGATTGGTTTTGATGAAATACACGCACACGTGCACGCATTGCATCAATATACATTAGAGAAGATGAAAGCCATTGATGGCATCACTGTCTTTAACCCAACCTCAGAAACAGGTATCATTACGTTCAATGTGGACTTTGTTCATCCACATGACGCAGCCAGCATTTTCGATCAAAATAAAGTGTGCTTAAGGGCGGGGCATCATTGTGCCCAACTCATCACCAAATGGCTCAAACAATTGGCCACGTTGAGAGCAACATTTTACATCTACAATGATTATGAAGATGCCGATCGATTTGTTGAAAGCATCCAAGAAGCGGTTCGTTTCTTCAAAGCTTTTTAAGGAGAAAATACATGAGTTCACATTTAGAAAATTTATACCGTCAAGTCATCATGGATCACTATAAGAATCCATACAATAAAGGCTTGGTTCAAGACCCTACTTACTTTACAGTCCATTTGCATAACCCATCTTGTGGCGATGACATGACCGTTCAACTCAAAGAAACGAATGGCGTCATCACCGACATCAAACACCAAGGTACAGGTTGTAGCATTTGCTGTTCTAGTGCCAGTGTGATGAGCATTACACTCAAAAACCATACCAAAGCAGAAGGGTTAGACATCATTCAAGCTTATTATCATATGTTGACCAATGAGCACTATGACCAAAAGATTCTAAATGGTGACGCATTAGCATATCATGGTGTCGCACAATTTCCAGCCAGAATCAAATGTGCCACACTTGCATGGAAAGCAGCTGAACAAGCATTGCTTCACAACAAGGAGGAATAATCATGGATGAAAATAAAAAGAAGATAGACGCCATTATTGGTGACTATAAATTCGGCTTCAAAACCGAAAATACACCGGTATTGCGTACCGGAAAAGGTCTAACAGAAGACGTAGTTCGTGCGATCAGTGAATACAAAAAAGAACCGGATTGGATGTTAGATTTCAGACTTAAAAGCTACAAAAAGTTCTTAGAACTTAAAAACCCTAAATGGGGTCCAGATTTATCAGGCATTGATTTTGATGAATTTACTTACTTCATCAGAGCCTCTGAAAGAGCTGAAAGTTCCTGGGAAGATGTCCCATCCGAAATCAAAGATACCTTTGAAAAATTGGGTATTCCTGAAGCGGAAAGAAAATTCTTAGCCGGCGTTTCGACACAATTTGAATCCGAAGTTGTGTACCACTCGACCATGGCAGAACTTGAAGCAGAAGGCGTCATATTCGTTGATACCGACACCGCACTTCGTGAACACCCAGAACTGGTTAAGAAATTCTTTGGTACAGTGATACCTTATTCAGATAATAAATATGCAGCACTCAACAGTGCCGTTTGGAGTGGTGGGTCTTTCATCTATGTGCCTAAAGGGGTCAAGGTGAAAAAACCATTACAATCCTACTTTAGAATCAACTCAGAACAAATGGGTCAGTTTGAACGTACGCTCATCTTAGTGGATGAAGGTGCTTCTGTGAACTATGTCGAAGGTTGTACAGCCCCCGTGTATACCAAGGACTCCTTGCATGCCGCGATTGTTGAAATCGTTGTTATGAAAGGGGCGACTTGCCGCTATACCACGGTACAAAACTGGGCCAATAACGTCATCAACTTAGTCACCAAACGTGCCTTTGTTTATGAAGATGCACACATGGAATGGATCGATGGTAACATTGGTTCAAACGTCAACATGAAATACCCATCTTGTATCCTTTTAGGTGAACGTGCGAAAGGAACCACCATCTCTATTGCATTCGCTGGTAAAGGCCAAAATCAAGATACTGGCGCGAAGATGATTCACGTCGCACCAAATACAACCTCTTCAATCATCTCAAAATCCATCTCTAGAGGTGGCGGTACGGTAAACTATCGTGGTAAAGTCGATTTTGGTAAACGTGCCAAAGGCGCGAAAGCACACGTGGAATGCGACACCATCATCTTGGATGATTTCTCATTCTCAGATACCATCCCAACCAACATAGTTAGAAACTCAGACGTATCCTTAGAGCATGAAGCAACCGTATCTAAGATTTCTGAAGACCAACTCTTCTACCTCATGAGCAGAGGTTTAACCGAAGAAGAAGCAACAGAAATGATCGTCATGGGCTTCATCGAACCATTCGCAAAAGAATTGCCTATGGAATACGCAGTCGAACTCAACCAACTCATCAAGCTTGAAATGGAAGGTTCCATCGGATAATAAAACAAAATTCCCCAGTTTTTGGGGAATTTTTTTACTTTCGTAGGGTTTGAATGGTGCCTTTACCATCTTTCGATTTAATTTCAACGTACGCCCCACTAATCAGTGTGAATGTTGGCGGTGTATGGCCAAAATCAGCATCCATGATGATGGGGACATTCAAGTCACCTAAGATATCCAAGGTGGTTTGGTATTGGTCTAGGTCTATGACTGGTGAAGCATTCAAATGTCTACCAAAAATAAAGCCTTTGGTGTATTTGAACCAACCAGCCAGTTTGAGTTGCCACAAAGCCCTTTTTAAACCAAATAAGTTTAAGTCACAGGCTTCCATGAACCAAATGATGCCATCATCCTTATACTTTTCAATGAATGTATGTACTTGATCCAATGGGGTGCCTAAGTGGGATAAAAACACATCGATGCATCCGCCAATCAATCGTCCTGAAAGATGGATTTCACTTTCGTTTCTTAAGTTTACCCAGCGTGTGGGTTCATTCAATATATAGCCACCCAGTGGGTCAGGCTGTTCTGCCCCTTTGCCTTCATACATGGGAAAACTATGTTGAATATGTCTTTGACCAGTCATGATTTCTAAAGCTTGTTTTAATGATTCATCCCAAGGCATCATCCCGAATTCTGTGGTGTGTTGACCGTAAATGGCTGCGGTATCTAGTAAAGTATTCATTAACATCGTCAAATGGGTATTGTCAGAATACCCCATAACGTATTTTGGTGGGTATTTTTTTAACGCTTCAAAATCGATGTAAGGCAGCATTTCCATCAACCATTCGCCACCACCCACACTCCATAATAAATCGACTTTTGGATTTTTGTATAAAGACTCAAAAGCTTTTGCCCTGGCTTCTTTAGGAGCACTCGCACCTTGATAATAGCCAAAAATATCGCCTTCACTGACGATGTTATAGCCCAACGATTTCAATTGTGATATTGCAGATTCCAATCTGGATTTATAGGGTTCGGTGTTCGCACCAAAACTGCTCGCAAACAAACCAATTGTGCCATTAGGCTTAAGATAATTAGGGTATTTCATGTTATCACCAAATTCATTATATCATAGGAAAATTGACATATTTTTATTATGTACAATATATCTAACCAATTTTGGTATAATTAGGTTGGTGATAACATGTACAAAGGCTACCTCTTGGTCAGTCCAGTTGAACAATTGAATCTCGATGAACTCACAACCATTCAAACCTTATTTTCCGATATATTGATCAATCCAAAACAATATGTTGAAAGTGATAAGTTGGTTGTTTTAATCCGTGAACAAAGCGATATTTTGTTTGAAGAACTCATCAATTCCATCAATACTGATTTGTATCAGAGTCTTTCTTTATACGAATCATCATTCTTTGATTCGGAACTTGAACTCAAAGAAGATATGCAAAAAAAGATGCTCACATTGAAGTTTGATCGTCCTTATCTGAATGATAAAATCTTGTTTTACGATAAAGTGCTAGGTTCAATCGATGAACAGTCCAAACAAATGATTTTAAAACAATTTTATGAAGATGAAGAGTTTCTCCATTCGATGAAGGTGTTTATAGAGAAGAATCAAAATACGTCTGAAGCAGCGAAAGCGTTGTATCTACATAGAAACACATTGATTAACCGTCTAGATAAGTTTTATCGTGTCACAGGATTTGATTTAAAAAAATTCGAAGACGCAGCGATTATATATTTGTTAATTAAGGAGAACTGATGATGTACGAAACACGATTTGATATTACTGAAAATCACTATAAAGAATTCTTATGGTCACATTTTTGGCATAAACAGGCGTTGAAATATGGTGTGATTTTCTTCTTATTGATGATTTTGGTTTACATCATTTTGTTATCGGAATTTTCACAATTTTGGATTTGGATTGGCATGGGATTATACGCGATTTTACTCATTTGCGTCCTTTTTATTACCATGTTGATCAAAATGCATCGAGTTACAAAAATAGCCGTTAGAAACTACAGTAAAAATATTGTGATGTTATATCATCAGGATACGCTAGAAATCAGTTATGACATCAAAGGTATGCCAGCTAAATCCACATCACCCTATGCTGCCTTTAAGACGGTCACAGTGACAAAAAACTTGATTTTGCTCTATAGGTCACACAACATCGCAACCTTAGTTCCGAAAAATAGTTTAGTACAAGGCAATGTAGATGAATTCATTACCTTTCTTAAAGAAAACATCCATAGACAAAACCAATGATACAAGAGTGTGCAACTTGCACATTTCTTTTTTTTATATACTTTCGTATAATGTAAGCGTTGACAACTATATACTAATAAAGGAGTGATTGTATGGCAACCCTAGAACTAAAACACATTGATAAGATTTACCCTAATGGTGTCCAAGCGGTATTCGATTTCAACTTAAGCATCAAAGATAAAGAATTTATCGTATTCGTTGGACCTTCTGGTTGTGGTAAATCCACAACATTACGTATGATCGCTGGTTTGGAAGAAATTTCCGCTGGTGAATTATACATCGATAACGTCTTAGTAAACGACGTAGCACCAAAAGACCGTAATATCGCGATGGTTTTCCAATCCTATGCGCTATACCCACACATGTCCGTTTATGACAACATGGCATTCGGTCTTAAGATTCGTAGGATGCCTAAAAATGAAATTGACGTTAAAGTCAAAGAAGCAGCAGCCATCTTAGGTCTATTACCGTACCTTGACCGTAAACCAAAAGCGTTATCCGGTGGTCAAAGACAACGTGTTGCCTTAGGTAGAGCGATTGTCCGTAATGCAAAAGTATTCTTAATGGACGAACCACTTTCCAACCTGGATGCTAAACTACGCGTTCAAATGCGTGGTGAATTGATTAAGCTTCATAACCGTATCAACACAACCACCATTTACGTTACCCATGACCAAATCGAAGCGATGACCATGGCTAGCCGTATCGTTGTTATGAAAGATGGCTACATCCAACAAGTCGGTGCGCCTAAAGAAATTTATGACTTCCCTAACAACATGTTCGTTGCTGGATTCATCGGTACACCACCTATGAACTTCATTGAAGGCGTTGTAAACAACGACGGATGGTTCGTCACTGGTAACCAAAAACTCGAAGTACCTAAAGGTAAACTTGAAATCATCAAACAAAATTCATTCTATGGCAAACCAATCGTTTTAGGTATCCGTCCTGAAGACATTCATGACGATAAGTTAGTGTTTGAAACATTCCCTAACAGCATCCTTAAGATTGAAGTTGACGTCGCTGAATTGTTAGGTGCTGAAACCAATATTTATACCAACATCAATGGTAATAACGTTTGCGCAAGCGTTGATGCGAGAGCAGACATCCACATTGGTGACAAGATGGAACTGGCTTTAGACATGAACAAGTGCCATTTCTTCAACCCAGAAACTGAACAACGTTTAGTATTCGACCAAAACAAATAAGAGACCGCGAGGTCTCTTTTCTTTTATAAAAATATGCTATATATCCAACAACACCCGAGGGGTTCTGCCCTTGTTTTTGAAAAATACACCACACAATCGGAAAAACCGCCGATTAGTATAATTAAACTTTTGTGTCAGGAATTACTGATGACTTATGAATCCAGAATTCTCTTGACTAAGAAACGTTTTAAGATCCACGTCATGGTCCCAATCTACATCAATCCAACGATATTATTGATGCCAACCGGTAGTCCAAGAAGTTATGAAACGATTTGGATCAACTACCTTAAAATCGCGTCAATTCAGAAATATGGCGATCATACCGTCGTCCTTTTTACCAATCTTACTGAGCTAGAGGTCCATATCTCTTACACGCGTTTCAAAGAAAAGATGAAATATTGTAAAATAATCTATGATTATATGGAGAACCATCAATCCTTGATTTTATAAAGGATGTGATAACATTTTCATTGGATATTTTCTAGTAAAACAAGATAACTAGTGATATAATATTGTCGATTGATTACCATAACATTATTTTACGGAGGATACTATGGGAAAAAAGACGGTTAGAGACATCAACGTCTCTGGAAAGAAAGTATTGATTCGTGTCGATTTTAACGTGCCTATGCAAGACGGAAAAATCACAGACGAAAATCGTATTGTGGAAGCGTTGCCTACCATCAAATACGTATTAGAAAAAGGCGGAAGAGCGATTTTATTCTCTCACCTTGGCAGAGTTAAAACCGCTGAAGACAAAAAGGATGCTACCTTGGCACCAGTCGCGCAACGTTTATCTGAACTATTAGGTAAGCATGTACAATTCGTCCCTGAAACCAGAGGTGCAGTATTAGAAGCTGCCATCAACGGTTTGAAAGATGGCGAAATCTTGATGTTTGAAAACACCCGTTTTGAAGACATCGAAGGCAATAAAGAATCCAAAAACAACGCTGAATTAGGCAAATACTGGGCATCATTAGGCGATGTATTCGTCAATGACGCATTCGGAACAGCGCACAGAGCGCACGCTTCAAACGCAGGGATCGCTGCTAATATCCAAGAAACCGTTGCAGGCTTCTTGTTAGAAAAAGAAATTGAATTCATCGGTGGTGCCGTATCCAATCCAAAACGTCCTTTTGTCGCAGTATTGGGTGGTGCTAAAGTTTCTGATAAGATTGAAGTCATCTCCAACCTACTTAAAGTGGCTGACAAAGTCATCATTGGCGGCGGTATGGCTTATACCTTCTTAAAAGCGCAAGGCTTCGAAGTCGGTACATCGATTTGTGAATTAGAAAAAGTTGAATTAGCAAAATCATTGTTAGAACAAGCACAAGGTAAGATTGTACTGCCTGTTGACTTCGCATTCACTGAAAAATTTGAAAATGAACCGGCAAAACATGTCGGTCCAATTACCGATATTAAACCAAACGAAATGTCACTAGACATCGGACCTAAATCCATCGAACTATTCGCATCCGTATTAGCAACCGCTAAGACCGTTGTATGGAATGGACCTATGGGTGTATTTGAAATGTCCAACTACGCTAAAGGCACCATCGGTGTCTGTGAAGCGATTTCTAAGCTTACAAACGCGATTACCATCGTCGGCGGTGGTGACTCTGCTGCAGCAGCCATCCAATTTGGTTATGCATCTAAGTTCACACACATCTCCACGGGTGGTGGTGCGTCCTTGGAATACTTAGAAGGCAAATTATTACCAGGCGTCGAAATTGTTGCTAACAAATAAGATGGACATCGGTAGTAAAATTCGAGAATTACGTCTCGAAAATGGTTTGACGCAAGAAGAACTGGCAAATAGACTTGAGTTATCCAAAGGCTATATTTCTCAGCTAGAACACAATTTGGCGTCCCCATCCATGAATACGTTGTTTTCAATATTAGAAGTATTAGGTACCGATATCTCTGACTTTTTCAGCAATCAAATTGAAGAACAAGTGGTCTTTAAAAAGAGCGATTTCTTCGAAAAAGAAAGCCCTGAAATGAAGCATAATGTTAGTTGGATCGTACCGAATGCGTTAAAATATGAAATGGAGCCCATCCTCATTGAGCTCCTACCCAATGGGAAGTCATTTATGGATGATCCTCATGCAGGGGAAGAATTTGGCTATGTCCTTGAGGGCGAAGTTACATTGGTACTCAATAAGAAGAAACATGTGGTGAAAACCGGTGAAACCTTCTATTACACCGCCAATAAAGAACACTACCTCATGAATCATACAAATAAAAAGGCGAAAGTACTATGGATTAGTACACCGCCAATGTTTTAGAAAGGTGATAATATATGGAAAAAGAAGTCATTGTAAAAAGCACGACTGGATTACACGCAAGTCTTGCAGTGAAAATCGTTCAAGCCGCTTCAAAATATGCTGTGAATATCGAATTGCACTACAAGGATAAAGTGGTTGACCTTAAATCCATCCTAGGATTGATGTCCTTAGCGATTCCTCAAGGTCAAAACGTGCGCATTGTCGCATCCGGCAAAAACGCTGAAGAAGCCATTAACGAAATCGCAGCCATTTTAGTGTAAGGAGATTCATATGAATAAATTACGTAGACCTGTGATTGCAGGTAACTGGAAAATGTATAAGACCAGAGATGAAGCACTCCAATTCATCTATGCGGTCAATCAAGAAGTACCGAGCAGAGATCTGGTTGAATCTGTGGTCTGTGCCAACGATGTATTTTTAAGAGATTTGGTTAAAAGACAAGGTGAAAACATCAAGATTGGTGCACAAAACATGCACTATGCTGAAAATGGTGCATTCACTGGTGAAACCTCACCACTCATGCTTGAAACCACTGGCGTTGAATACGTCATCATCGGTCACAGCGAACGTCGTGCGATGTTCAATGAAACCGATGAAACGGTTAATTTAAAGGTCCATGCAGCCATTAAACACGAACTTACACCCATCATTTGTGTGGGCGAATCTTTAGAAATTAGAGAAGCTGGCACGACAGATGCGGTGGTTAAAAACCAAGTGTTGAAAGCATACCTGAACATCGATCGTCATCAAGCACTCAAAACCATCATTGCTTATGAACCGATTTGGGCGATTGGAACAGGTAAAACAGCGACACCAGAACAAGCCGAAGAAACCATCAAAAACATCCGTGAAGTGTTGAAAGACATTTATGGTGAAGACGTTTCTAATCGTGTGAGAATTCTTTATGGGGGTTCTGTCAACACCAAAAATGTCGACAGTTTACTCGCTCAAGAAAACATCGATGGGGCCTTGGTTGGTGGTGCATCTCTCGATGCAGCAAGCTACTTAACACTCGTCAACGCAGCTAAAAAATAACAAAAATCAAACGCTTATTTTCAAAAGAAATGGGCGTTTTATTTTTTCAATTGATTAAGATTTAAAAGCGCGTATAATAAGTGTGGATACGTGCTTTTTTGTTGGTTAGAGGGGTTATTTGTGAAAGCCATTTTTAAATATATATATAAAGATAAAGTCTTTTTTATTGCCTTGATTGCAGCCTTAATTTCTGTATTGTTTGTCCCCATCCACCCAGGGTACATCGATTACATCAACATTGAAGTGTTGGTGGTGATGTTTTCGTTGATGTTTTCAGTCGCAGGCATGACGGATCAAAATTTCTTCACGATGATTGCAGTTAAGATGGTCAAACATTTGAAAGATATGCGCACCATTGCACTGGTCATTGTGATGGCTTCGTTTTTCTTAGGGATGTTGGTTACGAACGATGCTGTGCTGCTCACTTTGGTACCATTCATGTTATTTGTCACCGGGAAGATTGGTCGTACCAAAGAATCCATCATTATCGTCATATTGATGACTTTAGCTGCCAATTTAGGCTCAGCGTTGACACCGATGGGTGACCCCCAAAACATTTATTTGTATACGAATTATGATCTGCCGTTTTGGGACTTTATGCGAAGCACAGCGGTGATCACAATCACTGGATTTGTACTGTTGTTGATTTCGATTTGGCTCATTTTCAAACAAGACTTGGTCAAACCCATCGTCGAAGATGTGAAAATCAAAGACCATCGAATCTATATTTATTTCGTGACATTCTTCATCGCGATATTGACGGTTTTAGGCCTCATTGAAGCCAAAATATCGATTGTGATCGTATTGTTGCTCGCACTGGTTTTTGGACGTCATCTTTTTAAAAAGGTCGACTATCATTTATTGCTTACGTTCTTTATGTTTTTCATATTTACCGGCAACATCGGACAGATGGATGCGATCAAACAATTTTTTGAATCGATATTGAATAACGAACACAGTGTCTTCTTTACAGGCATCATCACCAGTCAATTCATTTCTAATGTTCCAGCGGCGGTGCTATTATCCACCTTTACCCCAACCGAATTTATGCTCAACCTTTTACAAGGGGTGAACATCGGTGCCATGGGTACGTTGATTGGTTCATTAGCGAGTTTGATTACCTTTAAATTTGTCACCAGATTATACCCTGAACGCTTCAAAGAGTACCTCATCAAATATACCATCATATGTATCATTTACATGGTTGTCATCATTGGTGTGGTCTATATCCTAAAGTGAAATCACCTGAATTAGGTGATTTTTTTTCAAAAATATATGTTACAATTGAACCATATTCGGAGGTAAGTTATGCGATATATTAAACAAATCGGATTGTTATTTGTCATCTTTATGGCATTCATCGGGGTTGGTTATTTGCTCAGTTTTCTACCAGAAGTTTGGATATTGGTTGGTCTTTTCACGAGTATTGCTTTGATCATAGCCATCATGATTGGCAATATCATTGGCATGCAAAAAATCAAAAAACTCATGACAAAAGATTTACGTAAACTCAAAAGCATGTACGATGAATCCAATCTTAAAGGGTTTGACACCATTGAAGATATTCAAAAGATGTTAAGTAAAAACCACCATCTGACGAATGCTTATTTGGGCATAGTCATTTCAGCCCTGATACTTTTACCCGCGTTTTTATTCGCATTAGCCCTACATACCCCAAGCATTCAAATCGCTTTAGTGATATTGATGATGTTTTACATTTCCATGACATCTGAGTTATTTGTCTCACCGAGCGATCCCTATGGGTATCCGATTGATGCCAAACAGTACCCAAAACTTCATGACATACTGTCGTTAGCCAAATCCCTCATGGGCGTGACTTCACCGGTCAAATTGTATGTAGTTATAGGTAACAACGCGACCATCACCTATGGTAATCGTAAACACCACATTACCTTAGGTTTACACTTGATTCAGTCTTTAAATGAGAAAGAATTGATGAGTATTCTTTTACATGAACTTGCCCATTTGATTCACGAAGATTCCTCTAATGCCAACCGTTGGTACCGTTCGATTGAATGGTTGGATCGATTATCTCATTCAGGGACAATAAACATCCTTACACAGTTTTTGTTTCAAGCCATGGCCATCTATTCAAGATTTCAATTTGAAATGTTCAAACAACTCAGTTCGAAGTTCATAGAACAACGCGCCGATGACACTTTGTTGGATAAAGGAATCAATTCAACTTACATCAGTGCAGGCTTAAAGATTCAATACTATGAAACATTCTTATTGGAACCATTTATTTTTGCTAACTTAACCACGAAAGAAGAACCCTCCACGACCCATTTTGAGGATATGCATCAAGAATTCTTGAGCTACTTAGCTGCCAATAAACCCACACTGGATGAACTTATTCCATTGGAACTTGTCCGCAAACGCCATACGCATCCCACCCTCCATCAACGGATGACACACTTTGGTGTCGATAGCTTTGAAATCGAACCCATGGGTCCATACGATGAAACAGAATTGAAAGAAATGCTAAAGATTTTCAATGAGCTTGCTCCTGGTGGGAAGGAAGATTACGATTATACCTATAAATATATATACGCCCCAGCCATCCAAGCAGTGAACGACTATGAAAATAACCCTACCGAAGAGAAGATGTCATTGTACCGATACATTCTCGGATTATATGATATTGGTCAAGTAGAATCTTACATGAAAGCCACCGAACGATTCATTGAGCTTTATGGGGGAACGGGGTATCTCCACTATGTCAGAGGGGTCATTCTGATCAACCATTACCACGACCCTAAAGGCATCGATGAAATCTATAAGGCCATTGAAGTTAGTCCAAAATTCACAGAACAACTCGATGTTATTGGCTATGCTTCGGTGCGACTCGGGTTACAAGAAAAACTTGATGAATTCAAAGTGAAAATGATCGATTTGATTGAACATGCCTTTGAAACTGGATTATATACCACTAAAAACAGACGTAAACTCGTATCTGTAGAACCATTCAACTATGAAGAACCCATCATGAATTACCTATTGGATGTGATCCAAGGAGAAAATCTCGCCTATTCAGCCTATCTGTTTAAGGAAACGTATGCCGATGGCCTACAACAAAACCACCTGATCCTCACTGCGAACATCGAAGACCAACAACGATTCTATTTGGGTATTCAAAAAGTGAAGATGGCGTTATCTCTCGACAACCAAATGTATCAACTGACCACCCATATGTCGAAATACTACTTCAATAAATTGTTTCAAAAAGTTCAGCCTTTTTACACCAAAGAATAAGAAAAAAAGCATCCAAATCGGATGCTTTTTAAGTTCAATTAGCGGTTGTAGAATTCAACGATTAGTTGTTCTTTAACGTCTGGCATAACTTCATTTCTTTCTGGATATCTGACGAATGTACCTACCAATGTAGCTTCATCGAAAGACACGTAATCCTTGCGTAATACCATCTTTTCAAGCGCAGCCTTGATGACTGTAAGCCCTTTGGATGTTTCACGTAAAGATACTTTTTGTCCAGGAACTAAACGGTAAGATGGAATATCCACTTTGTTACCGTCAACTAAGAAATGACCGTGGTTGACCAATTGTCTGGCTTGTGCTCTTGTAGCTGCGTAACCTAAACGATAAACAACGTTATCTAATCTAGATTCAAGTAACTTCAAGAAGTTTTCACCGTGAACACCAGCGAGTTTTCTAGCTTCAACGAATGTCTTATGGAATTGCTTTTCAGAAACGCCATAGGTAAATCTAACTTTTTGCTTTTCTTGAAGTTGTTGACCATATTCGCTGACTTTACCTCTGCGTTGACCATGTTGGCCAGGTGCGTACGGACGACGTTGTAATTCTTTTCCTGTTTCAGAAATAGAATAGTTCAAACGACGGGAAATTTTCCAAGATGGACCTGTGTAACGACTCATTATTTTTACCTCCTTATAGATTTGGTGGTAAAAATGCATGTTCAATGTTAAGGTGATCTTCAAATCGTGTTCGCCTTAAAGCAGAAAGGTTACTAGCTACCCCAGTGGGAAGAGATCAGAATCTTAAATTGTTGTGCCTGCTTTTACCGACAAGTGTTATTATATACAATTGTGTGGGTAATGTCAATTATATTTCATATAAATCGATGATGATCTCAGAAAGCTTTTCAAAGAAGATTTGTAGCTTCGAATCAAATCGATTAAATAGCGGACTATCGATGTCCATGACACCGATCGCTTGTCCATGTTTAAACAAGGGAATCACGAGTTCTGAATTCGAATTGGAATCACAAGCGATGTGACCTTCAAATAAGTGCACATCAGGCACATTTAAAATCTTTTTTTGTTGTAAAGAAGTGCCGCACACCCCTTTACCCAAATCGATTTCAACACAGGCTGGTAAGCCTTGAAATGGCCCTAGAATGAGTTTGTTTTGTTCAAACAAGTAAAAGCCTGCCCAGTTTAAATCCGGGACGTAAGCTTTGATAAATGCGCTGGCGTTGGACAACAGTGAGACATTGTTTTTGGTTTCTTTTAAGAGTGCTTCAGCACTTTGTAATAACAGTTCCATGGGGTATACTCCTTTATCATAACAACACCATTATATCAAAAAATAGCATCAGTTTATGGTAAAATGGTTTTTGGTGATAATATGTCCACATATGATAAAGTACTCATTCGCTTTGGCGATTTGATGCTTAAAGGAAAAAATCAAAAAATATTTAGAGAACGTGCCATCGCACTTTTAAAACAAAATACAAAACACTTGGACGTGACTTTAGAAAAAAGACACGACAGGCTGTTTTTAGTCATTCAAAACGAGGATATGAAAAAGATTGAACAAGCCTTAATGCACGTCACTGGGATTGGGTCTTTTAGCTTTGTCATGACCTCAGGCAAAGATTACGATACCATCATTGAAAATGCCATCGCACTCATTGTCAATGAAGTGAAGACCAAAAAGACATTCAAGGTGGAAACGAAACGTACAGACAAGAGCCTACCACATACCTCTCAAGAAATCACACAAATATTGTCCAAAGGGATTTTAAAAGGTGTACATGAACTGGTGACGGTAGATGTCAAAAATCCAGAAGTCACCTTACATGTAGAAATCAATGAAACCGAAGCCCTCATCTATTTAGATTCGAAAAAAGGGTTGGGCGGTTTCCCTGTGGGTGTTGCTGGTAAAGGGCTCTTACTCATTTCTGGGGGGATTGACTCACCTGTTGCTGGATTTTTAGCCATGAAACAAGGGGTAGAAGTCGAAGGGATTCACTTTGAATCCACACCGATGACCTCGATCGAATCGGCTCAAAAAGTGATTGAACTCGCAAAGAAGATGTCTTTATATAGTTACAGACAAGAATTTCGTTTACACATGGTACCTTTCTTTAAATTACATCAAGAAATCATTGCGAGAATCTCACCAAGCTATGTGATTACAGTGATGCGTCGAATGTTCTTTAGGGTCTCAGAAAAAGTGGCTCAAAAAAGACATGCGTTGGTCATTGTTACGGGTGAATCGATTGGACAAGTGGCGTCACAAACCTTAGATTCGATGCATACCATTGAAGCCGTGACGAGTATCCCAATCATCAGACCGTTGGTCACCACCGACAAACAAGACATCATTAAGTTATCCAAACAAATCGATACGTATGATATTTCAATTCAACCCTTTGAGGATTGTTGTACAATCTATACCCCAACCGGTTCTTCGACCAAACCCAACATTAAAAAAGCATTAATCAACGAGAAGTTTATGGTGGATTATGATAAAATAATAGATGAAATCGTGGCCGAAACGAAGACATTCGTGATTACTCCAAACAGTGATATTCGTTTGGATCAACACGGGTTCACAGTCACGGAAGCCTGGGAGGCTATGCATGATCACATCGAAGGACAATGATCAAATCAAACACATCCTTAAACTTCAAACGAAAAAGCACCGTGATTTACATCAGGCTTTTTTGGTTTATGGCACACATGCAGTAGAAGAAGCCATCAAACAAGGTTTTGAAATCGATGTATATACATCAAACCCTAAACAAGCTGGCACTTTAATCAGTGCATCATTGATGAAGCAGTTGTCACTGACCGATTCCCCGTTAACGGTACTCGGTATCGTGAAAAAACCACAACCCAAACCCTTATCTAAACGTATTCTTATGTTAGAGGATGTTCAAGACCCAGGCAATGTCGGTACGCTCATTCGTAGCGCCGTTGGTTTTGGATTTCAAACCATCATCGCTTCCGATAATTCAGCAGACTTTTATAATGACAAAACCATCCGCGCGACGCAAGGTAACTTGTTTTATGCGAATCTCTTGAGACAACCTTTAATAGAAACCATTCACCATTTAAAACAACAAGGCTATACCGTTTACGCGACTGCTTTAGGTAGAAACGCATTAGATATAAAAAACATCCAAGTACCCGAAAAGTGCGTATTAGTTTTAGGCAATGAAGGCGCGGGTGTTTCTAAAGAAATCATGGCAATCTCAGATCAATTGATTTATATAAAAACCAAAGATATCGAATCCTTAAATGTCGCGATGGCAGGGTCGATCATCATGTACGAATGGCAGGTGTGACTATGAGTTTAACTGGCTTTTTTGACCAAACAACCCAATCGATCGATGGACAACTTGAGGTGGCGAAGGACCTTGACATCAAGCTGTTGTCTTTGAGGTACTTTGATAACCAACCCTTGTTATCGGTAGATCCAAATACACTCAAACAGCTCCCAATCCGTTTTAAAAAGGATAAATGGAGTCTACAAGTGATCGATGCGATGTATCGTTATCACTTATCCACCATCAACAAAAACGATTTAACATTACTATTTCAAAATGCCGAGACATTAGGCACGAAATATTTGATTTTAACTTTACCATCCTTAGATAGCTTCGATGTCCAACATGACCAATTGGTAGAGCATATAAAGTATCTATTGGATGAAACGAAGAAGAAGCATTTTGAATTGGTGTTTGCGATACCTCGTGGATACGCGGTTGGGCAAATCGCTTATTTGATCAATGAAATCAAAACCATCCGTTTTGTGTTCGATGCCGGATTGATTCATCAAATCGGGTCATCGGTGACGACCAGTTACAGGATCCTCAAAAACAACACACAACTCATCCGCATTTACGATATTGAAAAAGAGAATCAACCTTACTTATTGGGCTTTGGCGTTTCAAACATCATTGAGGTCTTAAAAAAAGCCAATCGAGATAAGTTTAAGGGGTTATATGTGATGGATAATAACTTAGCATCCTACATCGAAAATAGACAATCGGTGTATCAACAAAAGAAGTTTTTAGGCCTATTCTCAAAAAACAAAAAAGAAAAGGTCCAATATCAAAAAATGGACCAAAAGTTACATATTCCAAATGAGCAGGCATTATCGATGCTGGATATGCATAAGATTTACATATCCGTCATTAAAAAAGTCATTGAGTAAAAGGTGAGCAATCACCTTTTTTTGATAAAAAAATAACGAGTTTCCTCGTTATTCATCCAACAAATCTTCAGGTTCGAATTCTTCAAACAATGGTTTAGCGCCAGGGATTTCAGGGTACAACTTAGTCGTAAACATGATGCCATCTAAATGGTCATACTCATGTTGGAAGACGGTCGCTGGATAGCCTGTAAGCGACCCGCGTTTCAACTTAAACCCATTGGATTCGACATCATAAACAAATGCTTCAAATTTGATGCTTAAATGTCTAGGCGTTAAACCCTCTGTGGGTCTATCGACAGAAAGACACCCTTCGCCCCCATTTAAATAAACCATCTCTTCTGATCTTTGGGTAATTTTTGGGTTAACCACAATCATCGAATACAACTTGCCATCGACATCGTGGACATGCATCGCGAACATCCTTTTAGACACATTGATTTGTGGTGCAGCAATCCCAACACCGGGTCTTAGTTTATATTTTTCTGCCAATTCATCGTCTTGTGAGTTGATTACATATTGAAACAAAGAAAAGGCGATTTGTTTGTCTTCATCCGAAATTGGCATCGCTACTTTGTCCGCGACACGCGTTAAAGTAGGGTGACCTTCGCGGATGATATCTTTCATTAAAATCATATCAAACACCTCGTGTTAATTATAACATATTTACAAATTATCGTGCTTGTTTTGACAAAAAAACCAAAAAAACGTATAGTATTTATGGGTGATGTTATGGACCGTATGGCCATTATATTTAAAGCATATGAAGTCGCAGACGAAATTAAATCCACACAAGCGTTTAAAGACTTGGTCTACTATGGCCAGTACATGCAAACCCAGTTGAAAAATGAAGTGGAAGCCTATCAAAAGGCGATGGCTAAATTCAATGAAGTTCAAAGTCAAGGTGGGTCTTACCACCCCGATTTTAAGCAAACCATTTTAGCCTTGGGGATTGCGAAAAGGGCTTTGTATGAAAACGAGGCTGTGAAAAAATACTTAGCGGCGGAAAAAATCATTCAACAAACATTGGATGATTTATCGAGAGATTTGGGTCAAACCATCTCTTCACACGTTAAAGTACCGAATGAACTGGGTTTATTTAAGGAGAATAGTTGTCATGTTGGTTAATCGTATATCGTATATTGTCTACTTCAAAAATAAAGAAGTGGTCAACAAAATAGAAGAATTGGACGTCAAAGTGTTCTATGTCTCACAAAAATCCAAGTATTGTACCATCTATTTGGATAAGAACAAAGAAAAAGAAGTGAGACAAGCCTTAGAGAAGATGAAAGGTGTATCACGCTATGAACCTTCTTTATTACAAGCACAAGATGTAAAATTCGAAGTGTAAAGGAAAAATGCTTGACATTATCTTTTCCATGCGTATAATAGTAGTGGAAAGATAAAAAAGGAGTGAACAAACTATGGTAAAAATCAGATTACAACGTTTCGGATCCAATAAGAGCCCATTCTATCGCGTGGTTGCTACTGACGCAACATCACCAAGAGATGGACGTTTCCTAGAAGTCATTGGTACATATAACCCAGTTAAGAATCCAGCTATTGTTGACATCGACAAAGAAAAAGCAGCAAAATGGATCAACAACGGCGCTAAACCAACCGAAACTGTCAAGAGCTTATTCAAAAAGTATTCCGTTTTAGAAAAATAACATCAAGGGGGATCGAGGAACATGGCAATCAATTATGATGGACTGATTAAAAATATCGTTACGCCATTGGTGCTTCACCCTGAGGATGTACTTGTTAAAACACTTGCGGATGATGGGAGTGACCTTACAATCCAGGTTCTGGTCAATCAAGAAGACCTAGGCCGTGTCATTGGCAAGGGCGGTAAAATTGCCTCAGCCATTCGTACAATTGTTTATGCTGGTGCTTCTAAAGAAGGCAAGCACGTTAAAATTGACATTGACGCATTCTAAAGAAGAGATGAAAATCTCTTTTTTTTCGACAAAAAAGCATCCAACAGGATGCTTTTACTATTTTTCAGGATCATATAAAGTGTAGCTGCCTTTACCTTTGGCTTTGGATTGATACATGGTTTTATCGCCTAAGTTTAGTAAGTTGTGATAACCCTTGTTTTCTTCTGTGATTTGAACAATCCCAATCGAAACACTGATGCCAACTGTTTTCGCAACCTCAGTCAGATTTTCAATATCTCGGATGATTTTTTCTGCTCGTGCTTTGATTTGTTCTAAAGTATGGTCATAACAATACATGAAGAATTCATCCCCACCCAACCGGTAGTATAAAACATTGTGTTCCCATGTACCAATGAAATAGTGGGCAATGTCAATCAGCAATTGGTCACCAGCCTGGTGTCCAAATTGGTCATTCACATACTTGAAGTCATCAATATCGAGGTACATGACATAGGAATTTTGGGTGGAAGTTAAGTGATTCATATGTAATTTCAGTGTTTCTCTAGAAAACAACTTCGTTAATGGGTCTTGATAGGTTTTTTGATAGTGGATGATTTCAATCGGTGTTTGTTCATAAATCCTCACCACTTGTGCAAACACGATGTGTTTTTGTTTTACATGGTGTCTGGTAAATGACATATAAAGCCATAAGGGTTCTAGCTGTCTTTTCACAGGGATATATAAATACAATTCCTGATCAAAGGTGTTGAACTTGTTTCGAATGTTTTGAATGAAACTGTGTCTACCTTCAACCTCAGCGAGTAAATTGTTCTCATCGACATAAGCAAACAGATCGTTGACAGGGAAATAGGTCCATTCTGGCAAAGATACACTCGATAATTGACCAGAAGTCACACGACACATCAAAGGCTTTTCATCGATATCGATCACGAAAGACACACGTCTATTTGAAGAAAACGCAATCTCGTTATAAAAATCGATGTTGTATTCGGTTTTCAGCCAATCTACGACTTTTGGATCAACCATGTTGAAATCCCCCCACATTTACCAAATTCATCATATCATATGCGAAACCGATTACAATACCAAAATCATAAAATCCATCCAATCGACCATCAAAAGGGGATTGGAACCGTTTTCATTTTTCGTGCCATCGAGAAAATGCCCACGTTCATCCCGGTTTTGATATGATTTTTTTGTGATATAATAGAACAGGTGATATTATGGCTTACGAAATCGGAAAAGTGATCAACACCCATGGCATCAAGGGTGAGGTCAAAGTCAAAACCAACAGTGACTTTGATCGTTTCAAGAAAAACAAAAAAATATATACAATAATCAAAGAACAAAAGGTCGAACTGAAGATTCAAACGGTCAGGGTGGCTTCTGACCATTTGATCATTGGGTTCGATACATTCGATAACATCAATCAAGTATTGCATCTCAAGGGTGCCGTTCTTTACACAGACGAAAAACCCAAACTGAAGAAAGATGAATTCCATTATCAAGATTTAATAGGTAAATCCGTATTCAATCAACATAATGCTTGTGTTGGTATCGTCACAGATATTTTAGAAGTGCCTCAAGGCCATTTACTCCAAGTCGAAAAAGACGATAAAAAAGCCCTCATTCCTTTTGTGAATGCGTTTGTTAAAACCATCTCAGAAGACCGCATCGATATTGAAGAAATCGAGGGATTGTTATGAGAATTGACATCGTGACAATTTTTCCAGACATGTTGAAAGCGTGTCTCGATGAATCCATCATTCGTCGTGCAGTAGGTATCAACTTAGTTGAAATCAACATCATCGATTTGAGGGACTATAGCATACTTAAACACAAAAAAGTGGATGATACACCTTATGGTGGCGGGGCAGGGATGCTCATGCAATTTCCACCATTTTATCATGCGATTGAAGCACTCAAGAAAGACAATTCAACGGTGATCATCACCAGTCCTAGAGGGCAAGTATTCAATCAAAAAACAGCGGAAAGATATGCTTCATTAGAACATTTAATCATTTTAGCCGGCCATTATGAGGGCATCGATGAACGTGTGTATCACTTCATCGATGAAGAAGTATCGATGGGGGACTTTGTCTTAACGGGTGGTGAACTCCCGGCAATGATGATTACGGACGCGGTTGTGAGACTTTTAGAGGATGTCATCAAGAAAGAATCCCATGAAAATGATTCATTTTCGATGGGGTTGTTAGAACACCCACATTATACCAAACCAGCCACGTATAAGGGGTTTGAAGTTCCAGAGGTTTTACGCAATGGCAACCATCAGGAAATAGCCAAGTGGCGCCGTTATGAAGCGCTTAAACAAACCCTCATAAAACGCCCAGATTTATTAGAAAAAGCGACATTGACCAAGACCGATTTGAAGATGTTAGAGGACATCAAAAACGAATTGAACAAAGAATCCAAATGATTTGTCGATTAAGTCGTAAAAAGACTTGCGCAAGACCTATATCTATGATATAATACGAAATGCCGTTAAACCGGTAAAGCACAGTGGTCCGCTAGAGAAACCTTTATGAACACTGGAAGATTAGGAGTGAGTACTATGGCAAGAGCAAAAGGTCAACAATTGATCCAAGAGCTTACGAGCGCATACATGAAGGAAGTTCCAACTTTCTATCCAGGTGATACTGTAAAAGTGTATGTCAAAATTAAAGAAGGTAACCGCGAACGTATCCAATTATTCGAAGGATTGGTCATCAAACGTCAAGGTGGCGGTGTCAGTGAAACTTTCACAGTTCGTAAGATTTCCTATGGCGTCGGTGTAGAAAGAACATTCCCAGTGAATGCACCTACCATCGACAGATTAGAAGTTGCTAGAAGTGGTAAAGTAAGAAGAGCTAAGCTCAATTACATCAGAACATTATCCACTAAAGCTGCACGTATCAAAGAAAAGAGATCCGTCTAAGGAATTAAAACCAGTGAATGCTGGTTTTTTTCTTTTTAATGGCTTTACAACGCAAAATGAAAACAAATGTAAAAATTTTCATGAAATGCTTGAAAGCCTTTACACGACATGTTATAATAACATGTGTTATAAGGAGTTGAAATTATGAGCGTAAAAGTAACGATTTATGAAGTAGCCTTAGCGGCAAGAGTCTCATTAGCAACCGTTTCAAGAGTTTTAAACAACCCTGAAAAAGTTAAACCAGACACGAGAGAACGCGTCTTAAAAGTCATTAAAGAACTCGGCTATCGCCCAAATGCGATCGCTAGAGGTTTAGCGAGCCGTAAAACCACCACTGTGGGTGTTTTGGTCTCTGATATCACGAGAGCTTCTGTTGCTGAAATGCTTGGGGGTATCTCCGACATCGCGATGAAGTATAGCTATTCAATCAAACTATTCTCTGCCCATGAAGATGTCAACATCATCGAACTCATCAACGACATCGTGGCTGAACAAGTCGATGGCGTGTTAATCTTAAACGATGAGCTCGACGCATCTAGAATGAAGAAAGTCAAAGAATTATTTGATGAAAACGAAATCCCATTCGTTTTAGCGAACGTGGTCAATGAGGATAGATCTGTACCAAGCGTATCCATCGATTATGAAAAAGCAGGGTATGAAATTACCAAGCTCATGATTGAAATGGGTAAGAAAGATATTTACATGCTTTCTACCGTTAGAAAATATTCTGTCAATGATAAGAAAGAATTGGGTTATACCAAGGCGATGCAAGAAGCACACTTAATGCCACGCGTGTTCAGAACCTCCGGGACGACATCTGTTAACCGTCAACATTTCGCAAACTTCTTCGCCGATAAGATCATCGATGGTGCCATTGGTGTCCGTGACTCGATTGCCGTATCTTTCATGAATATTGCGAATGAATCTGGCCGTTCTGTCCCTGAAATGGTATCTGTCGCAGGCTTCCAAAATACGAAGTATGCGCTTTTATCCCGCCCAACCTTGACATCGATTGATATCCCAGTGTATGATATCGGTGCAGTAGCCATGAGACTATTAACCAAACTCATGAATAAAGAACAACTCGATTCACTTCAAGTTGTATTACCTCACTACATTGTGAGAAGAGAATCATTATAGGGTCGTTGAAAAAAACACAGTAAGCTTAAACTTTAGAACATAGAGACTTTGTGGTAGGTGAAAACAAAGCTGGGTTTAAACTGAATTACACTTTTGGAGATCCAACAATTAAAAAGAGTGCTATGGGCAACCGTAGAACTAAGGTGGTACCACGATTGTTATAGTCGTCCTTAGATTGATTTTTAAGGACGGCTTTTTATTTTATCTAAAGGAGAAGAACCATGACATTATTTGAAGAATTACAATGGCGCGGATTTGTTAAAGACGTATCCAATGAAGCCAAAGCAAAAGATTTATTAGACAACCAAAAAACGAAATTTTATTGTGGATTTGACCCTACTGGCCAAAGCTTAACCGTTGGCCACTTGGTCCAAATCGTTAGAATCATGTTGATTGCGAAATATGGACACACCCCTGTTGTCCTCATTGGTGGCGCAACCGGCCTCATCGGTGACCCAAGACAAACCAGTGAACGTAAATTACTGACTTTAGAAGAATCCTTACAAAATGCAGAAAAGATTAAAGTTCAATTGTCGCACTTCCAAAAAGAAGCGATTTTTGTCAACAACTACGATTGGATTTCTAAGATCGATATGATCCATTTCTTAAGGGATTATGGTAAAAACTTTAACATCAACTACATGTTATCTAAAGAAACCGTGCAAGCGAGACTGGATACAGGGATTTCTTACACCGAGTTTTCATACATGCTCATCCAAGCGATTGACTGGTTACACCTCTATCAAACCTTAGAATGCAAAATCCAATTTGGTGGGTCTGACCAATGGGGAAACATTACGACTGGGTTAGAACTCATCCGTAAAACCGTAGGTGACCAACACGACGCCGTTGCGATGTCATCACCATTATTATTAAAAGCCGATGGTACGAAGTTTGGTAAGAGCGAGTCCGGGGCATTATGGTTGGATGAATCCTTAACCAGTGCTTATGAACTCTACCAATATTTCTTAAATACGGCCGATGACGATGTGCTCACTTATTTCAAGATGCTCACTTTATTATCCAAAGAAGAAATTGAATCGATTGTCGCTACTTCACAACTTGAACCTGAAAAACGCATCGCCCAAAAACGTTTGGCTGCAGAAATCGTCGAACTCGTTCATGGCAAAGAAAAACTCAATAGTGCCTTGAACGTGACCGAATCTCTATTCTCAGGCGAGTTCTCTAAGTTATCGCTCAATGAACTTATGATGGCGAAAAAAGGATTAGATTCAATTACAGTTACAAACGAAATCAATGTCCTCGATGCTTTGGTAGATACGAAATTAGCATCCTCTAAACGTGAAGCCAGAGAGTTTGTAAAAAGTGGTGCAGTCGTTGTCAATGAAGTAAAAGTCAATGACTTTGATGTTCAAATCAATAAGTCTTTAGCATACTTTGAAAAGTATGTTATTATAAAAAGAGGAAAGAAGAAGTTTGCATTGGTGGAACTCATCTAAGGAGGGTCTATGGACATCATTCTTTATAACCCATTATCACGTAACGGTAAGAGTCAAGGAATTGTGGATGAACTGGTATTGAAACTCAAATCTGAAGGTAAAGTAGTGGCTGTTCACAGCATCCTTGAAATCCCCTCGGTGGCGAATTTCATCCAAGGGGTTCAAAAAGAAGACCGTGTCATCATTTTAGGTGGTGACGGCACACTGCACCATTTGGTCAATTCGATTCGTGGGTATGACATCACCCAACCAATCTATGTATTAAAAGCCGGTACGGGTAATGACTTCATTCGAAGCATCCCATCGAAAGACCACTTGATACAAATCAATGACTACATCCAAGACTTACCTAAAGTGACCGTGAATGGGGAAGAATCCTTATTCTTAAATGGGACTGGGATTGGTGTCGATGCCTATGTGTGTCACTTAGTCAACACTTCAACCAAAAAGAAATCTGCTGCCAATTATTTCAAAAATGCCCTCAAAGCATTCTTAACTTATAAACCATCGGAGGCCACCGTCACGATTGATGGGGTTACCAAATCCTACAAAAAGGTTTGGTTCATCCTCGCAGCGAACTCGGTTTACATGGGTGGCGGTATGAAGTTCTCACCAATTTCTGTTCGTGGCGATGATTTGTTGGAATTTTTAATTATTCACCGTGTACCCAGATTCATTTTATTCCTCATTTTCCCAACCATCTATTTTGGAAAACACGTATGGTTCAAACGCTGGGTAACCATCATCCAAGGGAAAACCATGGATGTGCATTATGGCAAAGTCTCCTTCCTTCAAAAGGATGGCGAATCGGTCAATCATGTCCAATCCATGCACATCGAAAGATAATTCAAAGACGCTTAGTTCAATATAGAACTTGAAAGCGTCTTTTTTCTTTACGATATTTATGGTACGATATAAACATCTTACACGGTGAACAAAATGAAGGCACTCAGTCAGCTACAACTGAATATGCTACATGCTTCCAAACAGTATGATCACTATCCGATCCAAATCGGGTGTTTTTTAGATTTGTCGCAACTCGAAGTCGACTTAAATCAGATGGAATCATTTTTTCATAATATAGAGGAATTACATCAAACCATTACCTTATTGGATCATGTACCCTATTGGATCAACATCGATCAAAAACCCAAACTCTTATCAATTCATCAAAGAGATACCCAAGCGTTTTTCGAAGCACGATTTGAGTTTAATACTCCTTTTTATCGAATCGCCATAGAAATCGAAACCAACCGTCTTCTGTTCGTAGCGAACCATATATTACTCGATGGCACATCGATTCAGTATTTGATGAAGTCACTGTATCTTCATTTACAAGATTTACCGAATGGGGGATTTTCAAAAGCTAAAGAAACACAGCCCATACAACCGGAGGCACAAGCCTTTTTTGAAGAAAAAATTAGACAAACGCCACCTACGTTCATCAAACCTTATCATCATTTTTCAGGGGTACAACCAGCCAAAAGGAAACATGTAGTACTAAAGAAAAATTTCTTAAGTGACGATGTATCATCATTTTCATTATCCACTTTGATAGAAGCTGCCATCGTGCTATATTTATCCTACCTATATCCAAAACAACCTGTCCGTTACGGGATGGTTTTAAGCCAAAGACAATCGTCTGAAAAAACAGCTTTAGGGATGTTTTCACAAGTGTATCCAATGCATGTCAATATCACGGAAAACCCTACCATAGAGACATTTTTAAAACACATTGAACTTACACATCGTCAAGTCTTAAGAAGAAGATTTATCGATTTTGAAGCTTTGTTAGCTTGTTCCAAAGCCCATCACCAAACAACCCAATTGTTTGATTTCACAATCATCAATCAAAGTAGACATTATGATGAACACATTCCGATTGAACCCTTGTTTTACCCATATATAGATCAGTCTTTGGTTATCAATATACTTGAGGGGGACGATACCCATCTCTACCTAGATTATCAAACCGGTATATATACGGAACCGATGATTGACCGATTGATTAAGAGACTTAAATACATCATCGTTCAATTGAGTAAACTCAACAATGTGTCTGATGTCTCTGTGTTGTTTGATGAAGAATTGCCCATGATTTTACCTAAAGTAGAGAAAAAACTCATGGATTTGTATCATCAAAACTTAGATTCACATCTAGAAGATATCGCCATCATCGACGATCAAGCCATCACTTATCAAAAGCTAGAAACGGATTCAAACCGTTTAAGTCACGCATTGGTAAACATCCAAGTAGATACCATTGTCATCGATGGCCATAAAACATATCCATCCATTCTGACCATGCTTTCAGCCATCAAGGCAGGAAAACCATTCGTTTTCTATACATCAGAAACCAACACCTTTTTGAATCCACCAATCAATATCGACGATTTAGATTGGCAGCATCTATCACCACTTTACATCGATTATCCTAAAAATCCGATCCTAGCGTATTACTTCACTTCGGGTACTCAAGGTAGAAAACAAATCGCCATTACAAGAGATGCACTTTACAATCATTTGACTGGGGCTCCTTATATCAGAGAAGCGAAAGATTTAAAACGGATACCTTTATTATCCGCACTTCATTTCGATATGAGTTTGGAAGAAATCTGGGTTGCATTACTGCACAAAATCACCTTGGTATTGTTCGATGAAGAGACGTTCAAACAACCATCCAAAAGGCTAAACCGTTTTGATCTTTACCCTGTGGACGGAATCACAACCACCCCTTCAATGATTAAAATCTTAATGGATGACCCTAAACTCATGTCGACTTTGAAATGGCTGGTTTTAGGGGGTGAAACCTTGACACCTGGATTGGCCAAAAGCATCCTCGCTTATCCTAACATCCAGTTATACAATAGCTATGGTCCAACCGAAACCACCATCGCTGTCACATCTACCAAAATAGACGCCAACATACCGATTTCAATCGGTAAAGCCCACTCAAACACCCAAGTGATGATTTTCAATGAGAAGCCATTGCCATGGGGAGATATCGGCGAAATTTATGTTCAAGGCATCCAAGTCAGCCCATCGGTCAACACGGTGATGTATGAAGATAAGCCATTTTATCCTACCGGTGACATGGGCTATCAAGATGAACACGGGGTTGTCTATTTTATCGGTCGACGTGACCGAACCGTTAAACGCCACGGGGTCAGAATCGATTTGAACTGGATGGATCAAAAAATCCAACAACACCCATCGGTCATTCAAGTTCGTTCGGTGTTTAACCAAAATCAAATCATCAGCTATGTTCAAACCAATCCAAAAGCAGATGAAGACATCGTGAGACAGTACATCTTCAATACACTTCCCCCTCAACACAGACCCAATCGAGTGGTGTTCACACAAAACATCACCAAAGAAGGCAAAATCGAAACGCGTGACAATATAAAACAAACCCCGTTTAAACCAAGCAATCTAAAAGAAAAAGCGATTTTTCACGCTTTATCGATTGTATTAAATCATTCAAAATTTAGTCTGGAAGATGGGATTGTTACCCATGGTGGAGACTCACTCTCAGTCATCCAAATCTTATCCATCTTAGACCAATATGGGTATGCATTGGATACTGAACATTTAGAAACCAAAACGATAGCGGATATTATTCGTGATACAAAGAAACGAAAGATAGCCTACAAACAGGTGAAAAAGCATCCAAAAGGTCCACCGATTGCAGTAGGTAATTATTTATGTCTTTATGGCGGAAATGGATTTTTAGGCATCCATTTATTGGATACTTTTATAGAACAAACCGATGCCAAAGTGATATTACCATTACGTGTTTCAAAAGCAGTACTTGAAGAGACTTATGCGTACTATATAAAGAAAAAACTAGACACCAGTCGAGTTCAAGTCATACCTTTTGATGCTACGATAGATCACTTAAATATCGATACCATCATCAACGCTACAGGGTATACGAAGTATCAAGGCAAGCCTGAAATCTATGATTATATCAATGTCGATTTCGTATTAGAACTTGCAAATAAAGCGAAAGAATTAGACATCCCTTTAGTTCATATATCCACCTTAGGTATTGGTGCTTATGAACGGGTATTTGATGAAGCACGCAGACGCATTCGAATGACTTTTAGTAACCCTTATTTGATCTCGAAAGCTCAAGCAGAAGTGGCGTTAAGTGAAATCGAAGGCTTGAATTACAAACTCATTCGTGTGGGTAATCTGACGCCTAGTCTTAACCAAATGGTACCACAAATAGGTAACGATAATGCTTTTATGAAGGGATTATCCAATTTAGTACACCATCACAATTCAAACTTATATGGCATTCATTTTGATATCACCCCAGTAGATATCGCTTCAAACGCAATCGTTATGTTTTTAAAATCAACCATGACCATTGGACACGTAATTCATCCGGATAGATATCACTATGATGGTGATAAAAAAAGGATTGTTTTAGATGAAACCAAGCCAGTGATTCGAAGCGAAAAAACACAACAAGCTTTGAAGCAAGTAGGATTTAAATATTCGACAATAGATGGCGTTTATTTGCAGGATTGCAGAAAAAAACAGGGATGTGTAAATGTCCCTGTTTTGTTATTTGATTCGACCTAAACCAATGCGTTTATACACTTTTTGAATCTTTTTATAAGCGACCGCCCGTGCAGCGTCTCTGCCAGCATCTAAGATATCATCGAGTTCTTTCGATGCGAGTAAGGCTTGGTATTTGTCTTGAATGGGTTTCAAGTATTGTGCCAGAGCTTCTGCCAAATCGGATTTGAACACCGCGTAATTCGAGTCTATGTATTTGTGTTCTAGTTCAGCGATGGTTAAATCACTGATCAATGAATAAATCGTAAGCAAGTTTGAAATGCCAGGTTTGTGTTTGACATCAAACTTAATTTTGGTATCGGAATCCGTCACAGCGGATTTGATTTTATTTTTGATGGTGTTGATGTCGTCTAAGATATAAATGATGGCTTTTTGGTTATCATCGGACTTACTCATTTTCTTGGTCGGTTCTTGTAAACTCATGATTTTACCACCCACTTTAGGGGTAAATGGTTTTGGAACCACGAAGGTTTCACCGTGTTGACTGTTGAAGCGTTCAGCTAAGTTTCTCGTGAGTTCTAGGTGTTGTTTTTGGTCTTCGCCCACAGGCACGATATCTGCGTCGTATAATAAGATATCGGCAGCCATCAATGCTGGGTAGGTCAAAAGATTGGAACGGATGCCTTCCATTTGTTTTTGTTTTTTGTCCTTGTATTGGGTCATTCTTTCAAGTTCAGGGACATAGACTGTAGATTCCATGATATACCCTAACATCGAATGCTCAACCACTTCCGATTGAACAAATAAATGGACTTTATTCGGATCTAACCCACACGCCAAATAGAGTGCTGCCAAGCTGCGAATGTTTTTTCTCAGTTGGGTTTTGTCCTGTGGCACTGTAATCGCGTGTAAGTCCGCGATAAAAATGAAAAATTCTGTGTCTTTTAATTCTTCTTGTAAAGCGATGAATTGTTTGATCGCCCCTAAATAGTTGCCTAATGTGATTAAGCCTGATGGTTGAATACCTGATACTAAACGCATGATAAATCCTCCTTATAAAAATAAAACGCCCTTAGAAAAATATCTAAGGACGACAATGTCGCGGTACCACCTTAGTTCTATGGAAAACCATAGCCCTCGAATGTCTTTATAGCCGACCTGCTCATACTCTGTAGGCCCATTCATTTATGTATCCTTTGAAGGCTCTCACTGTCCCTCCTCGCTTGTAAAGTCATCGATAAATTACTATTCTACGTCTTCGTATATGCCTATTTTATGATAAAAACAGGGTTTTGTCAAAATATTTCCAACCCAAATCGATAGATAGATCAAATGATATCGCTTTAATGGTTTTATGGGTTGACAATATATTTTTTAATAGTATAATTCAACTTGTTGATATCTCCGAATCCACAGAGTGGGGGACCCATCCATTTCAGGGGTGAATGGCATCATTTAGATACCTAAGGATACTTAATGTCCTGAATCCGTCAGCTAACCTCATAGGAGTGATTAAGCGTATAAATCATTTATGCGTTTTTTTTGTTTTTAAAGGAGGACAAAACATGGATGTATACACCCTGATTTTTAAGATTTCCATCGTTTTATTGGTGGGATTCATCGGCGCACTCATTGCGAGAAAATTTAAATTACCAAACGTATCCGGTTACTTGGTTTTAGGACTATTATTGGGACCAAGCATGGGACTGATTTTTAAAGGCTACCCAGGATTCCTAACGATTGAAGAAAATAACAGCATGGAATTCATTGGCGAAATCGCACTCGCGTTCATCGCGTTTTCGATTGGTAGTGAATTCGCCATCAAAGCGATTAAAAAGATGGGCCGCTCGGTCATCATCTTAACCACCACCGAAGTCATCGGTGCGGTAGTCGTTGTGTTCTTAGCGATGCTATTTTTACCAAAACCTGTGGACATCATCTCAAGCTATCTACCGTTTGCGAATCGTAACATCGCCTTTGGGTTGATCCTAGCTTCAATGTCAGCAGCCACCGCCCCAGCGGCCACCCTCATGGTCATCCGTCAATACCGTGCGTATGGACCTGTGACCAAAGCCATTTTACCCATCACAGCTTTAGACGACATTTATGGTATCATCACTTTCGGATTCTTCATTTCCATCGCTCAAATATTGGTCCCACAAGGTGCGAACCAACCGGCTTGGTTGATGTTCTCAAAACCATTCATTGAAGTCTTTGGTTCAGTATTCTATGGGTTACTCATCGGTACCATCATTTCCAAAGCAGCGAACAAGTTTGATAAGAATCGTGACGATATGCAAGTCATCGCACTCATGGCTGTTTTATTCATCATTGGGTCAGTGACGATGATTAACCACTATTTACACCCTTATGGCATTGGATTCTCACAGTTGCTCGCCAACATCATGGTGGGTTCAACCATCGCGAACTTAGCGAAACAACCTCAAAGAAGTTTCACCGCCATCAACGATTTCGCTACCCCATTTTATGTTATGTTCTTCACATTGGCAGGGGCTAGCTTGGATTTAGCGGTATTAAAACAAGATACCCTCATCATTTGGATCAGCCTAGTCTATATTTTAGCCCGCGGTAGTGGTAAAATATTAGGTATCATGGTAGGTGCTTATATCGTCGATTCACCGAAGACCGTTAAAAAGTATTTAGGGATTGCTTTACTACCACAAGGTGGGGTATCGCTTGGGTTACTCGTCATTGTTCAAGCACAGATGAGACCGTATTACCCAACCATTTCCACCATCATCATGTTATCGATTTTAGTGTATGAAACTTTTGGACCGGTATTCGCGAAATTCTCAATTTCCAAAGCAGGGGAAGTCAATGGACTTGACCGTTTGGATGAAGCATCCAGTCTTGAAGGTTTAGAAACTGCAGGAGGACATTAATATGCAAGCCTTATTCATCGTCTTAAATGATTTATCTTACCTAGAACAAATCTTATCCAAATTCTTAGACCTCAAAGTCCGTGGCGCTACCATCATTGATTCTCAAGGGATGGCATCTGCAATCATGAATTCAGAAGGACTAAACATGTTGCTTACAGGGCCATTCCAACGCACTTTAGATAACGACCAAAAAGGCTCTAAAACCATTTTCTCTGTTATACCAGAACCAGATAAAGTCGAAGAAGTGGTTGCTGAAGTACGAAAGATTGTTGAAAAATCCAAAAAACAAGTCATCGGATTTATGTTCACTGTCCCCGTGTCAGGCATTTATCCAATGAAACCAAAATTCATCGAAAAATAACAAAAAGGAATTCATCGTTGTGATGAATTCCTTTTTTTTACTGATTAAAATAAAAACAACGACCGAAATCGTTGTCTTCAATAATTAGCTCTTTAAGACGTCTTCTAATTGGTCAATCAATTCGTTGAAACGGTTGATGACGGCTAAGAATGTTTGCTTATCGGTTAAATCTGCACCAGCAATCTTCGCGATATCGACTGGATATGCAGAACCACCTGCTTTTAACATTTGAATGTAGTTTGACATCGCGTTAGGTACACCTTTTTTAACATTTTCATAAATCTTTAGGGATGCACTATAAGATGTCGCGTATTGGTATACATAGAATGGGGTATGGAATAGGTGAGGGATATAAGCCCAAACATATTGCTTACCATTTTCTTCTGTAATGTCGATATCATAATAATGCTTGTATAAATCAATCATGATTTTAGATAAAGCACCTTCCGTGATTGGAATGCCTTTTTCGACCAGTTTGTTCGCTTCATATTCATAAGTAGCGAATAAGGTTTGACGGAAGAAGGTTGCCATGATGCCATCGATTTCATTTTCTAACAAGACAATCTTATCTTCTTTAGAAGTTGCTTTGGATAACAAGTAATCACCAAGCAAGTGTTCATTGAAGGTGGACGCGATTTCAGCCACGAAAATGACATAATCCGCAATCGCCATCGGTTGAGCTTCATTGGAGAAAATCGTATGTGCACTGTGTCCTGCTTCGTGAGCTAGCGTAAATACAGAGTCCAAAGTTTCATCGTGGTTGAGTAAAATGAATGGGTGCCATCCATAGAAACCACTCGAATAAGCGCCAGTGCGTTTACCATCTTTAGGCAAGACATCGACAAACCCATCTTCTAAAGCACGTTTTTCATTTTTCACAAACTCAGGGTCTAAACCTTCAAGCGCTTCGAAGAACATCTTTTTCGCATCCGCATATGGATACTTGGTGTTACTTTCTGCGAGTTTTAAGAAACGGTCATACGTATGATATTTGTCTAAACCGAGGTATTTTTGTCTGAGTTTAATGTAGCGTTTGATTGGTCCGACATTTTCATAAGCCACATCTTTTAAGTTCATGAATACCGATACCGGGATGTTATTACCAAATAACTTTGCTTCTAAAGCGGATGCATAACCTCTGGATTTGTAAGAAGCAGCTAGGTTTTGTAAAACCAAATTATAGAGGTTTGCGAACGCATTTTTATTGTCTTTATAACGTTTGAATGCGGCTTCAAAGACCAATTGACGGTCTGCTGGATTTTTTAATGTCGGCAAAATCGAGCGGTAGTTCGCGGTCGTGATTTTCATCTTTTCACCGGTCGATAACAACACCTCTTCATCGCTTCGATCGCCAACGGCTAAGGCATTATACATCGAGGTTGGGACACTAGAAATTGGTGAATGGAACGCTAAGATGCGTTCATTGTCATCCGATAAAACGTGTGCTTGTTGGTGGAATAATTTCTCGATCACAAACTTATACGGTTGTAAACGTGGGTCTCTTTCAACAAAACTTAAAATCAAATCTTGACCAGCAGCGATGACTTCAGGTGAAAAATAAGAAGTCACTTGGCTCAATTTGGATAACTTCAACAATACGCTTTGGTATTTCGAACCCAAAACGTTGTCTCTTAAGTTCAAATCAGCCGCTAAGTGTGCATACGGGTACACCTTATACAATAACTGTGTGATTTCTTCTTCTAAAAGAATATAATCTCTAAACCCTTCAAAGGTCGATAATTTACCTTTAAAGGCACTAAATTCATCTATTCTAGACTCGAATAAGTCGACATCTTTTTGCCAGGCTTCAAAATCAGGATAGAATATGGATAAATCCCATTGGCTCATAATATCAAGTTCCTTTCAATATTAGTTAATATTATAATACAAAGTGTGGCCAATAGAAACCTACGATGTTTCATAATCCAAAAAAACACACTTGAAATCATACAATTATGTGATATACTACTTGAAACCGTTTTCGAATATTGCTAATTAGAAATATTTCGTATATAATAATTAAGCAATCAATAAACACAAAGTGCTATAGGACAACACCTATACCCAGAAAGGGGAAAGACCATGATTACAATTTATACTACACCAAGTTGTTCGTCATGTCGAAAAGCGAAAAAGTGGTTAGAGGAACATCATTTGCCATATGAAGAGAAGAACTTATTCTCCAACCGTATCACAGCCAATGATATCAATTTAATGCTCAGGAATGCAGAAAATGGTTTTGAAGACATCATCTCCACCCGTTCAAAGATTTTTAAAGAACAAAATTTGGATGTAGATGCGATGTCAGTGAACCAATTAAAAGATTTCATCATCGATAATCCAAGCGTTTTAAAACGTCCAATCATTTTAGACGATCAAAAGATGCAAGTCGGATACAACGATGAAGAAATTAGGGTCTTTATTCCAAGACGCTTAAGACAACTTGTGATGTGCGCAGACTGTCCAGCAGGCGAAACCTGTGACTATCAAAGTGCCATCAAACGTTATTTTGAAGAAATCAAAAAAGAACAACAAAAATCCTACTAACGATGTCCATGCGACATCGTTTTTATTTTCTATTCAGAGTGTAAACGATTACAGAAAAGAGATTGACACCGCTAAAAGTATCGCTTATAATGTGGTTGGTATCGTCATCCAATACTATGTCAATCGCAAACCTAGAGCAATCTAGTGACGCAAAGCTATAGGGTCTTTATGAGACAGCCAGTTGCCATTTCAGAAGCATTTGTGTGGTAACTTCATTTAAAGTCTACACAAATGGTGGGGACTTTTTTTAATGGAAAAGTCAAAGATTTACATAGATCATATTGATGGCTTCAAATGATTTATGACACACCCCTCATAGATGTGAAAACATCAAAAAACCACAGGCGGATGACCTGTGGTTTTCTATTTTAGTGCCTTGTGTAAATGTCGTTATATTGTCTGTGTACTCGAATGAATGTCGTACACTTGGACAAATCTTTGAGTGTTTTCGCACCCACATAAGTACAGGTCGAACGGATACCACCTAAGATGTCTTTCACGGATGTGTCGACATTGCCTTTGAATGGAATCTTAACGGTTCTACCTTCTGAACTGCGGTAATCCGCAACTTCACCTTTGTGTTTGATCATGGCCGTAGAAGAACTCATCCCGTAAAACTCAACGAACTTTCTCACTTCATAAATCGGTTCAAAGGTTTTCATATCCTTTTGGTGGGTATCGTGGTACTCAGTAATGACTTTACCGCCACCCTCTAAGTGTCCAGCAAACATGCCACCAAGCATCACGAAGTCTGCGCCAGCCCCAAAGGCTTTCGCAACATCCCCAGGACAAGTACAGCCACCATCGGAGATGATGTGTGCGCCTAAACCATGGGCAGCATCTGCACATTCGATGATGGCAGACAGTTGTGGGTAACCCACGCCCGTTTGAATACGCGTGGTACATACAGACCCCGGTCCGATACCGACTTTAACGATATCAACCCCACGCAGGATCAGTTCTTGAGTCATATCGGCAGTGACCACATTTCCAGCGATGATGACGTGTTTTGGATAATCTTTTCTCACCTTGGAGACAAATTCACCAAAAGCCTCTGAGTAGCCATTGGCCACATCGATGCAGATGAATTTTAAAGATGGGTTATTTTCTATGGTTGTTTTTAGGTTTAAATAGTCTTCTTTAGAAGTCCCAGTAGATACTGCGAAGTATTCGGGGTTCAAGGTAGGTAATGCTTCAGTGATTTGAGTCGGGGTGTAATTTTTCACCAAACATGTGAATAATTGACGTTCTCCCAAAGCTTTCGCCATTTCAAGGGTCCCCACACCATCCATGTTCGCTGCCATGATTGGCACGCCAGTCCATGTTTGGGCGGAATGTTTAAAAGTGTACGTACGATTCAAATCGACTTCTTTTCGTGAAGCGAGGGTCGAACGTTTTGGTCTAATCAATACATCGCTAAAATCTAACTTTTCATCGAGTTCAATACGCATATATAGGCCTCCCATTAAATTCCATTAACAGTATATACGATTTAGTCCGATTTGTGTGAGGTTTTCTAAATATAACGGTTTCATGCAAATTAAAAGACCCGTCAAGGGTCTAGTTTTTGGTCTTGTAAATACGTTCGCTCTTACGCATCGCTGGTTTGTTTTCGATGTGGTGTGTTTCTAAAAAGTGTTCAAAACATTTCTTGCCTAATTCGTAGTTATCGACTTCATATTCCAATTCATAATCGACGTTCCCTGAATATTCAATCTTATCAAAGAAGAGTTCGCCATCTTTGTAAGGGGTGGATACACGGTAATTATCCAATGACCCAATCAACTTGACGTCACAATCGATGTCGAAATAGTCTTTGGTGTTGAATCCAGCTTCAATCATTTGTAAAGCTTGGGCCTCATCTAAAAGCACATGTTGTTCAAATGCCCCTTGATCACTGTGGGATTTGAGTGTGACTTTAAAGTAGTTATTGTGCTTCTTACGAATTCTTAATACGGTTTTTTGTTTTCTGAAAAACAAGGATTCCGAATCAAAGTAGTAGTTGGTTTGTTTGAATATGTTGTTGTCCAACTCAAACAAACGAATCAGTTCGTTGTATTGTGTTTCAGTTAATGGCGTTTTAAATTCGATTTCGACATTCGTCTTCATGTTTATCACCTGTAACTATTATGAACTATTTGGCCAAAAATATCAAGAACTATGATATATTTATAACTAGGTGATGATACTATGAGATACGCGATTTTACATAAAAACAATGCAGAAAGTTTAGACCTTCGTAAACAGCTTTTAGCCCGTTTTGATGGGATTTATGACGATATCAACCCAGAGATCGTTTTCTCGATTGGCGGGGATGGTACGGTATTAAATGTCATTTCAAAATACAATCATTTACTCGATCAAATCCTGATTGTTGCGATCCACACAGGCACGATTGGTTTTTATACCGAGTTTTTACCAAGTGATTTAGACTGTATTCTCGATTTACTCCAAGGTGAATATCAAACCAACCATTTCTCCCTTTTACAATATAAAACCGGTCATCATATGGGTTACGCCATGAATGAAGTTTTTGTTTCAGGTTCCCACAAGATGTTAGAAGCGAAAGTTTATATCGATGATATTGAAATCATGAACACCAGAGGCAACGGGATTTGTATATCTACACCCACCGGTTCAACCGCCTATAATTATGCTTTAGGTGGGGCAATTGTTGACCATGACATCAAAGCAGTTCAATTGACGCTGGCGGCACCATTTGAAACCGTGAAGCACCGTATGGCTTATCCGATTGTACTGTCCGAAAAACACGAGTTCATCATTAAACCGAAAAATGTCGATACCGATATCCAAGCCGATAGATTTCATCTAAGCCTCTCCAATGTGAAAGAAATCTGTGTAAAAATATCGAATAAAAGTGCCAAGTTTTTAAAGAATCCGAATAATGTCTTCGCAGTGCGTATCAAAGATACATTTATTGGCGATTGATAAAACGTTTACATGCTTTTTCAAACACACTTACATTGTAAAATGCCTTGTTTTTTGGGCATTAAGTGATAAAATATCATTGGAAAGAAAAAAACCTATTATAAGGAGGGTTTATTACATGGCTATTAAAGTAGCAATTAATGGATTTGGTCGTATCGGCCGTTTAGCATTCCGTTTAATGCACAACAATCCACAATTCGAAGTGGTTGCATTAAATGACTTATCAAGCGCAGATGAATTAGCATACCTTTTAAAGTATGACACTGCACAAGGTAGATTCCACGGGGATGTCAAAGTTGAAGGAAACTATTTAGTCGTTGATGGTGTTAAATCACAAATCATCGCTGAAAAAGATCCAAACAACTTACCATGGGGCGCATTGAATGTCGATGTCGTTCTCGAATGCACAGGCTTATTCTTAGATGAAGAAAAAGCGTCTGCACACATCAAAGCTGGTGCGAAGAAAGTTGTCTTATCTGCACCTGCAAACACAAAGACCATCAAGACCATCGTTTACAACGTTAACCACAACATCCTAGATGGTTCCGAAACCATCATCTCTGGCGCATCTTGCACCACAAACTGCTTAGCACCAATGGTTGAAGTATTAGACAAAGCATTCGGTGTTGAATGGGGCTTCATGACTACCGTTCACGCGTACACCAATGACCAATCATTGATGGACCAACCACACAAGAAGGGTTATATGACCCGTCGTGGTAGAGCAGCTGCAGCATCCATTATCCCATCATCTACAGGTGCGGCTAAAGCTGTAGGTAAAGTATTACCACACTTAAATGGTAAATTAGACGGTACTGCATTACGTGTGCCTACAATCACAGGTTCTATCGTTGACCTTTCTGTTGAACTTAAGAAACAAGTAACTGTAGAAGAAGTCAATGCAGCATTCCTAGCAGCATCCAACGAAACATTAGTTTACACCGCTGACCCAATCGTTTCTGCTGACATCGTCGGTTCCGGTTCATCTGTATTTGATGCGAACACCACTCAAATCTTAACCGCAGGTGCAAAACAAGTCGTTAAAGTCATGGCTTGGTATGACAATGAAATGACATACACAACCCAATTGATCAGAACCCTTGGCTATTTCGCTGGTTTAATTCAAAAATAATTCACAACCCATTAAAGACATTTTACTTCGGTAAGATGTCTTTTTTTCTTCGAAAAAGGCCCTAGTGGTGTTATAATAAACATAGAGACTGAAAACGCTTTACTATAATTAGAACAAAGCACCTCGGAGGTAGGAAATGATCAAAAATGAAACATTGTCCAACTGGATTTTTGACATGGCTCAACTGTGTCAACCCAAGGACATTTATTGGTGCAACGGGTCAGATATTGAATACCAAACCATCGTTGACCAGTTGGTAAAAGACAAAAAAGCTGTAAAATTAAACGAATCCAAACGTCCCAATAGTTATGCGTTCTTCTCAGACCCAAGTGATGTCGCTCGGGTGGAAGACAGAACGTTCATCGCTTCTATTTTAGAATCCGACAGTGGACCAACCAACAACTGGTATGAACCTAAAGCCTTGAAACAAAAAATGACTGAACTATACAAAGGTTCGATGGTTGGTAGAACCATGTATGTGATCCCCTTCATCATGGGTCCAATTGGGGCGAAAATTGCTCAAATTGGGGTCCAACTCACCGATTCACCGTATGTTGTATTAAATATGAGACTCATGACACGGATGGGATCGAAAATATTACGATTGATAGAAAATGGGGCACCCTTTGTCCCATGTGTACATTCGGTGGGTTACCCACTCAATAATAGACCAGATTTACCTTGGCCATCCGCACCCATAGAACAAAAATACATCGCTCATTTTCCCGAAGAACGCTTGATTTGGTCCTATGGTTCTGGGTATGGTGGTAACGCCTTATTGGGTAAAAAATGCCTCGCACTGAGGATTGCGAGTAAGATTGCGAAAGAAGAACATTGGATGGCAGAACACATGCTCATCCTAAAAATAACCAACCCAACCGGGGTATCTAAATTCATCCTAGGGGCCTTTCCAAGTGCCTGTGGGAAAACCAATTTAGCCATGTTGGTACCCACCATCCCTGGATGGAAAGTAGAAACCGTTGGCGATGACATTGCTTGGATCTTTAAAAAGAAAAATGGCAAGTTCTACGCCATCAACCCAGAAAAGGGATTCTTTGGGGTAGCGAAAGGGACATCCTATCACACCAATCCAAACGCGATGAAGACGATTGAAAAAAACACGATTTTTACAAATGTGGCGTTAACAGAAGATTTGGATGTTTGGTGGGAAGGTATGGGAGAGGCTCCAAATACCTTGATTGGATGGAAAAAAGAAATTTGGCATAAAGGGGATAATAACCCAGCCGCCCATCCGAATTCACGCTTCACGGTAGGCATTGAACAAGCACCCAATTTAGCCAAAGAATATGATGACCCAGAAGGGGTTCTCATCAGTGCAATCCTAGTGGGTGGTAGACGTGCAAACACAATCCCACTGGTCACCGAATCGATGGATTACAACCACGGCATTTTCATGGGGTCGATGATGGGTTCTGAAATCACAGCGGCTGCGATATCCAATGACATTGGAAAAGTCAGACGTGACCCATTCGCGATGTTGCCATTCATTGGTTACCATGTAGCCGATTATTTGTCCCACTGGTTTGAAATGAAATCTGGGACAAAAGAGAAGGATTTACCAAAGTTTTATTATGTGAACTGGTTTAGAAAAGACGATCAAGGCGACTACATGTGGCCAGGCTATGGCGATAACGCCAGGGTATTAAAATGGATTTTTGAACGCTCAGAAGGCATGGCACAAGGCGTTCAAACACCGATCGGTATCATGCCGAATTTGGATGATTTTGATACCTCAGGGTTAAATATTCAAAGAGAAACACTACAACAATTATTTGAAGTCGATAAAGCGGCGTGGCTCAAAGAGATGGCAGAACTCAAAGATTATTATCAAAAATTAGGTGATAAGATGCCTCAAGCACTTTACGACGAACTCGAAAAACAAATTCAAAGATTAAACGCTTAGACGTTTGGGAGAACACTATGGCAACCATGATGGCAATCATCAAAGCATCTCGTAGTAAAGGCTTAACCATTGTAGAAAAAGAAGTCCCTGAAACACTCAATGACCATGAGGTATTGATCGAAGTTTTGAGTGCGTCCTTATGTGGTACAGATGTCCACATTTATGAGTGGGACCCATGGGCAGCGAACCGCTTGAATCCGCCTTTAACCGTCGGTCATGAATTTTCTGGACGCGTCGTCAAAGTGGGTCCGAAAGTCGATCGTGTGAAAGTCGATGACATCGTATCATCTGAAACACACATCGTTTGTGGTCAATGTGAATTTTGTCGCACAGGTCGTGGTCATATTTGTCAAAATACCCAAATCATCGGGGTGGACCGTGATGGGTGTTTCGCCGAATTTATCCGCATGCCTGAATCCAATTTAATCATTGATAAGAGTGGGGTAGACCCAAAATACTTATCTGTTTTAGAACCCCTTGGTAACGCGGTCCATACAATGTTACACTTCGATATATCCTGTAAGACAGTCGCTGTGGTGGGCTGTGGTCCGATTGGACTGATGGGCATCAATGTGGCGAAAGCGGTAGGCGCGAAAAAAATCATCGCGATTGAAGTGAACCCATTTAGAATGAATTTGGCGAGAGAACTGGGTGCCGATGTCATCATCAATCCTAAAGAAACCGATGTGATTGAAGCGGTCATGCGAGAAACCCAAGGTTTAGGTGTCGATGTGGTCGCTGAATTCTCAGGAAATAAAAAAGCGATTGAACAAAGCTTTAAATACATCAAAAAAGGTGGACACATGTCCTTGCTCGGTATCGCTTCAGAAAAGATAGAGATTGATATTTCAAATGATGTTGTCTTTAAAGGCATCACCATCTATGGCGTCACAGGGCGTAAAATGTATGAAAACTGGGATCAAGTCTCTGCATTATTAGAATCCAAAAAAATTCGTTTAGATAAAATTGTCACCCATGTCATTTCAATGAAGGATTATGAAGAAGCCTTTAGAATCATGGCATCCGGTAACAGTGGTAAAGTCGTACTCATCCCATAGGAGGTTAGCAATGGATTTTTTAGAAGCCAAGGTCAATGCTTTAAAAGAAGCCGGTATATACCGTGAATTGCCAGTCAACGATACACCGATTGATGCCATCATTGAACTCAATGGTAAAAAAGTCATCAATTTGTGTTCCAATAACTATTTAGGGTTTGCCAACCACCCAAGGCTCATTGAAGCCTCAAAAAAAGCACTCGACCAATATGGTGTTGGTGCAGGTGCGGTTCGAACGATTGTTGGTAACATGAAAATCCATGAGCAATTGGAAGAAACCATCGCTAAATTCAAAAAAGAAGCAGCGGCACTGGTCTATCAAAGTGGGTTTTTATGTAACTTAGGGGTCATTCAAGCAGTCACTACGGAAAAAGATTTGATTTTATCGGATGAACTCAACCACGCCTCAATCATCGACGGCGTGAAGTTATCCAAAGCCGATAAAGCGGTCTTTAAACATTCAAACATGGCCGATTTAGAAAGACTTTTGATTGAAAAAAGAGACCAATATGAACAAGTATTGATCATCACCGACGGTGTATTTTCGATGGATGGCGATTTAGCAAACCTACCTGAAATCGTGAGATTGGCTAAAAAATACAACGCACTCACGTATGTAGATGACGCGCATGGGTCAGGGGTGCTTGGTGAACATGGTCGTGGGACCGTGGACCATTACCATTTGCACGGAGAAGTGGATTTCATCATTGGTACGCTATCGAAAGCGATTGGTGTCGTTGGTGGATATGTTTGTGGATCCAAAGCCATGAAATCGTACTTATTACACAGAAGTAGACCCCATCTATTTTCAACCTCGATGCAGCCAAGTGCGGCAGCAGCGATCATTGAGGCCTTCACTATGCTTGAATCATCAAACGAATATACGGAAAAACTGTGGGAAAATGCACGCTATTTAAAATCCAAACTCCAGGCGATGGGGTTTGATATTGGCCACTCACAAACCCCAATCACACCGATCATGGTGGGAGATGAAGTAAAAACCATGGCATTTTCAAAACAATTGTTAGATAATGGTGTATATGTATCAGGCATCATTTTTCCAACCGTTCAAAAAGGCAAGGGTCGAATTCGTGTGATGGTTTCTGCATTACACACCAAAGCAATTTTAGACCAAGCATTAACAATCATGGAGAATACAGCCAAAAAGATGCATATCCTGTGAGGTGGCCCTATGTTTATACTGGTAGAAACGAAAGAAAACATCAAGAAAATTTCTAAAATGTCTAGAACCATTTGGACAGAAGCGTATGAAAAAATCTTATCCAAAGAACAAATCGATTATATGCTCACCACGTTTTTATCTGTACAATCGATCAAAGACCAAATCAATACGGGTTTTGAGTATTACATCATCAAAGACGATAAACCTGTCGGTTTCGCAGCCATCAAAGATGAAACCAACAAAATCTTTCTATCCAAAATATACATTTATAAAGAATATCGCAATCAAGGGTTTATGCGCGGATTCATTGAAAAAATCAAAGAACGTAAAAAACCGATTTATCTGACGGTCAACAAATACAACCTTGATGCCATCAAAGCGTATCAAAAGATGGGTTTTCAAATCAAAAATGAAGTCATTACCGACATTGGTAAAGGCTACGTGATGGACGACTATGTCTTGGAGCTTGCATAATGACCTTTAAAGATATTTATCATCAAGCATCGGAAAAACCGTACTTTCAACAACTCAAAGCATTCGTTCAATCGGAGCGCATGACAAAAACCATATACCCCAAAAAAGAAGATTTATTTAGGGCATTTGACCTCACACCCTTTGATCAAATCAAAGTGGTCATCCTAGGTCAAGACCCGTACCACGGAGAAGGACAAGCCCATGGCTTGTGTTTTTCCGTGAATAAAGGCGTAGCGTTGCCACCATCGTTATTTAATATATATAAAGAAATCGAAAGCTCTTTAGGTGTGAAAATGCCTAACCATGGCGATTTATCGAATTGGGCTAAGCAAGGGGTATTGTTGTTAAATACCATCTTGACTGTGGAAGCGAACCGTCCACTTTCGCATCAAAACCGTGGGTGGGAAACATTCACATTAGAAATCATTAAAGCCATCAATCAACTCGATCAACCGATATGTTTCATGTTATTTGGGGCACATGCCAGAAGCTTCAAACCCTATTTAACCCATCCAAAACACCTCATTTTAGAAACATCACACCCTTCACCACTATCGAATTACCGTGGTTTTTCAGGCAGTCAGGTCTTTTTAAAGTGTAACCAATTCTTACAAAATCAAGGCGTTCAAACAATCCAGTGGCAGGATTTATAATTCCGTGATACAATACCCTTACAGAGTAATAAGGAAGCGTTAAGTGATCAACCATGGGATGTCGGGTTGGTACGAACACGTAAGTGGCGGTTTCCTTGTGCGTCCGCTGTAAGTTTTTATGGTGGATCTCTAGTAGATGGAGGTCTTTTATTATGAAGAAAAGTGTCAAGTTTTTAGCTTTAGCTGGGGTGCTCACTGCACTGTCGGTTGCGATCGATGTGGTCATCAAGCAATTCATGCCCAGCAACAATTTTGGCTTACCTTATTATGCCATCCCACTCATCATTGGGGGGATTGTTTTAGGCCCTGTGTATGGCTTAATGATGGGGTTTGTCAGTGATTTTATCGGGTTCCAATTGGCACCTCAAGGCGATTACATTTTATTATTCGCACTCAGTGCCATGGCGTGGGGATTCATCCCCGGGATGTTATTAAAACGTAAATCTGGTTTAGAAAGAATCCTCCTCGTATTGTTCTTAACCCATGTCTTCACGACCGCTTCGAATACCGGTGCGATGTTCTTATATGGGTGGGGTGAGTATGCGATGGCATCCTTGGCTTTAAGACTATGGATGTTACCAGTGAACGTGTCATTCATCAGTGTCATTGTGTTTTATTTGAATACACGATTACAGCCCGTTTACGACGATTTCTTGTTTCAAAAGTAACAAACAAGCACCTACATCCAAGGTGCTTTTATTTTTTATCATTAAAATTCAAAAAAATTCAAAAAGATATTCACATCACATTTCAGTAGGTGTATAATGAAGGTGAGGTGATTTTTTATGCTAGAAATCAAAAATGTCGTCAAAACGTATAACAAAACCAAACGTGCCAACGACAACATCACATTGTCGATTGAAAAAGGGGATTTATTTGGCTTTGTTGGACACAACGGTGCCGGTAAAACCACGTTATTAAAAGCCATCGCAGGGATCATTGATTTTGATTCAGGTGAAATCTTAGTGGATGGTTATTCCGTGAAAAAAGACCCACTGTTGGTCAAAGAACGCATCGCTTATATTCCAGATAACCCAGATATTTATGAATCCTTGAGTGGGATTGAATATTTAAACTTCATAGGCGATGTTTTTAAGGTTCCTAGTTTAGAACGAAAATCCATGATTGAAGCTTACGCGAAAAAGTTTGAGCTTGACCAAGTGTTGAACCACCCAATTTCTTCTTATTCACACGGGATGAAACAAAAACTAGTCATCATCAGTGCACTCATTCATAAACCTAAATTGTTGTTACTAGATGAGCCGTTTGTAGGATTAGACCCAAAAGCAGCCTTCTTGTTAAAAGAAGAATTTAAGTCACTTTGTGAAGCAGGTTCAAGTATATTCTTTTCTACCCATGTGTTAGAAGTCGTTGAAAAACTATGTAATAAAGTGGCCATCATCAAACAAGGTAAGATTGTTGCGGGAGGTTATACCCAAGACATCATCAAAGACCAAACCTTAGAACACCTATTCATGGAGATTGCGAGTGAAGCCTAATGTATCTAAAACTCGTATCCGTATTTTTTAAAGAGAATTTTTCATTAAAGCGACTATTTGGGTTTGATTTAAAGAAAAACAAAACCAAAACGATTTTGATTGGGTTTGCGATTATATATGCACTGTCTGCATACATGTTTGGTTTTGGCTATATGTTCTTTGATTTGGCAAAAATCATGAATGAAGCCAATCAAGTTCAAGTCATATTGTCATTCTCAGTCACTTACGTCATAGGCTTATCGGTCATGATGACGCTGTTTAGGGCGAGTGGATATTTATTCCATTACAAAGATTACGATATTTTAGCCCCACTACCGATCCCCGATTTCGTGGTTTTATTGGGTAAGATTACCGTCATGTTGTTGATGATTTATATCACATCTTTCTTTTTCGTCTTACCGATTGCTTTCGCATACTTTTTCTTTCAAGGGGTATCGTTCCTAGGATTGTTATATTTCTTACTTGGATTCTTATTGACACCACTCATCCCTTTGGTGGTCTTGGCGTTCGTGTCGTTAGGATTGGATTACATCACTAAAAAACTACCTTTCGCAAAAATCCTAAACATCATCCTATTATTCGCGATTTTCTTAGGCATATTCGCTTTATCATTTACATTTAATGACACAGAAGTGAATCCGCTAACCGGTCAAATCGATATGGTCAAAGGGTTGAGCGATGTTTACCCACTCATTGGCTGGTACATCGATGCTGTCCATGAATTAAATCATTTGCATATGCTTTATTATCTTTTGGTATCGCTTGGCACATTTGGATTATTCATTTTAGTGGTCAATCGAGTGATTCGAAAAACGAATCAATCCAAAAATAAAGGGTATATCAGTAAGAAAACCAAAGTCAATTATGATTCTAAAGGATTGGTCTTTACGATGGTGATTAAAGAAATCAAAAAGTATTTCTCCATCCCAATCTACGCAGTCAATACAGGGTTAGGTCCCGTCATCCTCATCGTGATTGGTGTCGCATCTTTCTTTTTCAAAAATGACATTCAAAGTTTCCTCAGTCAAATGATGGAAGTAGACTTACCACTTGAGCCATTGTTACTCATACTATTTGGATTTTCGATTGTGATGACCTATACCCCAGCCGTGAGTTTATCGCTTGAAGGTAAAAACTTTTGGATTTTGAAGAGCTTACCTATTGAACCTAGGACCATCATGATTTCAAAAATCATCTTCAATTTAGTTTTAATCATCCCGATTGGTTTGATCAGTCTATTGATGTTAGGTATCAACTTGAGTTTAGAACCGTTATCGGTGTTGGTTATGATGTTTGATGTTATCGGGTTAGCGATTTTATCTTCTTTAGTCAATGCCTATCTGAATTTATACATGCCTAAATTTGATTTCCAAAATGAAGTCGAAGTCGTTAAACAAAGCATCGCTTCATTTGTGGGTGTTTTTGGTGGGTTCGCCCTCATCGTCACCTTTGGATTTGTTTACTATTTCTTGAGCAAAGCCCTTTCGATGCAAGCCACTTTATTCATCATTGGTACGATTATGGTTCTCTTGAGTGGATTGTTATATGTTTATTTAAAGCCGATTTCCGAAAAACAATTTAGGAGTTTCTAATGCATTCAATCAGTTTAGGTATTTTCATTCTGCTTTGGCTATTTTACGGATTGATGGTGTTTCGAATGTGGACCCATATTCGAGCATCTAAAGACCAATACGATGAAAATAAAATAGAAACATTTGTAAATGAGTATTTGATAAAACACAACATGAATGACCCAAAACAAGTTAATCTTAAAGTAATGAAGATGGGCTATGTAGTCAAAAAAGTGTCCCAAACGATTGCCATACTTATGGTTTTTATAGGGTTAATCGTCTTACATACCTATGCTATTCCAAAAGGTTCAAAACCACTCGAATATGACGGTGTAATGTTTGCTATTATGCCTGCATTTTTGGTGATGCTCACGATGATTGGTTATGTCATATATCCGATTTCATATAAATCACTGGATGTATCTAATTTTATCTATCTAACAAAGGATAAAATAATGGTCAATGGTGATAGAATTCATGAGTTAAATTTTGATGCAAAAATGGTTCATAAACTGGGCTTTTGGACTTTTACGATATTATTCCCATTCCTTATCATGGGATTCCTAACCACAGGCTATTACAATGAAAATGAAGTGGTGTATCGAGGGTACTTTTCATTTCAAACAGAAGTTTATGCATATGATGAGTTGATTGAAGTAAATCGTAATTTTAAAGATTATCGCGGAAAAACGACCAGTGTGCGATATTACATTACCAACGCTCAAGGTCAGACGTTAGACATCTTGAATGATGATTTTTATGATCAAACAGTTGAAATACATCAATATATTTTGGCTTCTAATCCCAATGTGATTAACCAGTGGACAATCACCCAGAGTAATTTAGACTATATTAATGAAAAAACTGCACCCATTCAGGCGCAGATTTACGAAATATTTGATTAGCAGTTTGTGAAAACAAATTGCTTTTTATTTTGTGGATTCTCTTTCAATCAACTTAACATCCAAAACGCTGTGGAAATCGCCAAGTGGTGCGTCATTTAATAGTTTCACTAAGGACTCTAAAGCGAGCTCACCCATGCGACGAATTGGTTGTTCGATGGTGGTAATGGTTGGGGATACCAACTTCGTATAGACGATGTTGTCAAACCCAACGATTTGTACATCCTCAGGGACTTTACGACCCAATTTTTGTAAAATGTTTTGTGCGTGGATAGCTAAGAAGTCTGAGGTTGCGAATACAGCGTCGATTTCAGGGTGGTCCTGAATGATTTGAGTGATTACATCGATGCTAGGGTTGAGTAAATCGGTATCATAGGAAATATAAGGGATGTTGTTTTGAACCAAGACTTGTCTAAAGCCTAAGGAACGCTCCGATACCGTCAGTAAGAACGATGGACCGCGCAGTTCTAAAATATAACGTGCCCCACCAGAAATCAACTTCTGAGCCGCGATGATGCCACCAAGGATGTTGTTTGATGTGATGGATGGGATGTTTTCGGATAGAATGTGGTCTACCGTGACAATCGGCAAATCTGACTTAATCAATAGTTCAACATTGTGAGCATTAGATGCCACGATGATACCATCGATGTTGTATTGGGAATAAATGTGGATATAATCTTTTTCACGTTTCGCGTTGTCTTGGGTATTGGATAACATGATTTTGTAACCCAATCTCATCGCTGAGTTTTCAATACCTTCGATGAGTTCGGCGTAGAACTGTGTATCAAAATGGGGCACCAAAACACCAATCAACTTGGAGTGTTTGTTAAATAAGCTTCTCGCAAGCTCATTTGGGATATAATTGAGTTGGTGGATTGCATTTTCAACGAGCGCTCTCGTTTCTTCATTCACATACCCTTTTTTGTTAATGACACGTGAAACGGTTGCGACACTGACATTTGCTTTTTTTGCGACATCTTTAATGGTTGCCATAGATAACACCTCATGAATATTATATAATAATACTATATTTTTAGAAAGCAAAAACGAAAGGGACCCCACTATGATCAAAATCATCGGCGCAGGACTTGCCGGCAGTGAAGCTGCTTGGTATCTTGCGAATCAAGGATATAAAGTAAAACTCTATGAAATGAGACCCATTAAAATGACGCCTGCACATCAAACATCTCAGTTTGCTGAATTGGTTTGTTCGAACTCATTGCGTTCCAATGACCCCCACAACGCGGTAGGCATGTTGAAAAATGAAATGATGCGCATTGGCTCACTCATCATGGAAGCAGCGTATCAAAAAGAAGTACCGGCAGGCTCTAGTTTAGCCGTAGACCGGGTTGGATTCAGTGCTTATGTGACTGAAAAAATAAAACAACACCCAAACATTGAAGTCATCCATGAAGAAGTAACGAACATCGACATCGATACCTACACCATCATAGCGACAGGACCACTCACGAGTGACACTTTAAGCGCTAAAATTCAAGCGTTGTTCGATGCGAAACAACTTCATTTTTTCGATGCAGTTGCACCAATCATTGATGGCGAAACCATCAATTATGACATCGCCTATTTAAAATCAAGGTACGATAAAGGCGAAGCCGCCTATGTCAACTGCCCGATGACCAAAGAACAATATGACCTATTTTATGATGAACTCATGAACGCTGAAAGAGCCACTTTAAAAGACTTTGAAGTCAATGTCTTTGAAGGATGTATGCCGGTTGAAATCATGGCTTCTAGAGGCAGAGAAACCCTACTATTTGGACCACTTAAGCCGGTTGGGTTAGAGCACAATAACAACCGTCCTTATGCCGTTGTTCAACTGAGACAAGACGACGCTGCGCATACGTTATTCAATATCGTGGGTTTTCAAACCAACCTCAAATGGGGCGAACAAAAACGCATCATCCGATTGATTCCAGGGTTGGAAAATGCCGATATTGTGCGATATGGCGTGATGCATCAAAATACGTATTTAGAATCACCCAACATCTTAAATGGTTGTTATCAATCCAAACAATACCCTAAACTGTTTGTCGCGGGACAACTATCTGGGGTAGAAGGTTACATCGAATCTGCGGCCTCAGGCTTATCGGCTGCATATCATTTAGATTTAATTCTAAAAGGCAAAGACATCGAGCCCTTCCCAAGAGAAACGATGATTGGTGCCATGAGTTATTATGTATCTACACCAAACAAAAGTTTTAACCCCATCAATGCGAATTTAGGGATTTTACCTGCTTTAGACAAACACAAAAAAGCAGATCGTAAACGCCTTTACGCAGAACGCGCTAAACAAGCCTTAGACGATTTCTTAAAGAGGTAACTTCATGACAAATGAAATGGCCATACAAACATTTAAAGAGTACCTTTTGATTGAAAAACACTACGCTGAACCGACCATCAAAGCATATACATCGGACATCACAGCGTTTTTAGAATTCATTCAAAAAGAGGGTTTCGCCGATGCATTGTTAGAGGTCAAAAGAGAACGTATTTTTGGTCATTTTCTGAATCATTTGAGTAACCATAATATCAAGAACAAATCCATTACAAGAAAAATTTCTTCACTCAAAGCATTTTATAAATATCATTTCAAAATGAAGCATATCGACGTTAACCCCGTCTTAAAACTAAAGTCACCCAAGATTGAAAAAAGATTGCCTAAAGTTGTATCTTCCAAAGAAATCGAACTCATCTATCAAACCATAGACCAAACGACACCCTTGGGATTACGGAACTATTTGATTTTTGATTTATTATATTCCACAGGCATCCGTGCATCCGAATTGTGTCAACTGAAAATATCCGATATCGAGTTATCCAATCAAAGAATTTTAATCCATGGAAAAGGGTCTAAAGATCGTTACGTCATCATCCATGATACGTTAAAAGATACGTTTAGAACTTACCTCACCTATACCAGACCGATTCTCTTATCCAAAGGGGATACCCTCGACAATAAAGATGTGTTCATCAATTATAAAGGGACGACATTAACCCCACGTGGCCTAAGGGTGATTTTGAATACACTCTTTGACCGTGCTGGTGAACTCATCCATGTGTCACCACACATGCTTAGACACTCCTTCGCATCCACCCTACTCAACCATGGGGCAGATTTGAGGGTCGTCCAAGAACTCCTTGGACATGAACATTTGAAAACGACGCAAGTCTACACCCATTTAACCACGGAAAAAATCCGTCAATCCTATAAAGAAAGCCACCCTAGAGCAACCAAAAAATGAAAAAATTAGCTGACATCATCATCGAATCTGGATTAGAGAATAAAACACCCACCGCGACAAGATTTACCGTGAGAGCAATCATCTTAAAAGACAAGCAGTTGTTGATGACTTATTCCAAAAAGTTTGACGACTACATGACCCCAGGGGGTGGTGTGGAAGCCGATGAGGACTTCGTGGTTGCGCTCAAACGCGAACTCGAAGAAGAGGTTGGTGTGGTGGCGAACACCATCGAACCGATTGGGTATATCGAAGAATTGAGAAGTGGACAAAGGGATGGCATTTTGTACCAAAAGAGTCATTATTATGAAGTGACGATTGCTCATTTGGTAGAAACCAACCCGGAAGATTATGAAATTCGTTTTGGGATGACACCAGCCTGGGTGTCGATCGATGAAGTCATAGAACAAAACGATTATCAAATCCGCACCAGATTAAAAAAAGATGGGTTAGAAATCCACCCCTATTCAACACTCACAAGAGAAAACATCGTTTTAAAATACATCAAAGAGGTTAAAAAAATATGAGAAAATTTGAAAAGATCACCGCCTATCAAGCCACCCCGTTTGATTTGCCAAAACGCGCAACATCCCATTCTGCAGGCTATGATTTGGCGGCCGTCGAAGCGGTAGAAATCAAACCTGGTGACATTCAAAAAGTGTCTACTGGCCTTAAAGTTTCTATGGAAGATGGTGAGGTATTATTGGTCTTCCCAAGATCCTCATTAGGATTGAAAAAACAATTGATGATGGCCAACAATGTGGGTGTCATTGACCAAGATTATTACAACAGTCCAGGGAATGAAGGCCACATCATGATCCCCATTTATAACTTTGGTAAAACCACACAAGTCATTGAAAAAGGCGAAAGGGTAGCACAAGGCATCTTCGTCCAATACTTGAAAACCGATGACGATATCGCGACCGATGAAAAGCGTATATCAGGGTTTGGTAGTACCGATAAATAAGGGTTTATTCGCGTATTTACGCAATTCTTAAGATTTATTTATAATTTGCTAAAAAATGGGTTGCAATCTCATTGGATGTGACCTATAATTGATGTATACTTAATCTGGTTTAAGGTGTACTTAGTACATAACAGGGAAGAAAGTTAAAAGCTTTCGCTGCCCCAGCAACCGTAAGATGGACAACTCACAAATACCACTGTGTATAACGGGAAGGTGTGATGCGGATGAAATCGAGCCGGTAGACCTACCTAAAACCCAATCAAGTACCGCCTGGGTGATGCGTGTATGAACAACAATTTTTGATTGTTATTTATATCTATACTCCAGGTGGGTATAGATTTTTTTATTGACATCAGAAGGCTGGAGGAGAAAACAATGTCAAAATGGTTTAAAAAGATTTTTTTAGTTGTGTTTTTACTAACCCTATCATTGGGGTTAGCCGCTTGTCAGGTTAAACCTGAACAAGGCGATAAAGTCCTCATCACGATTGAATTATACGATGAGGTATTGTTGGTATCAAAACAGTTCAAAGTGAATGAAAATGTATCTGCAGAAGCTGCCTTAGATGAACATTTAGAAGCGACTTATGAAGTCTATTCATGGGGAAAAATGCTTTTAACACTCACTTATCAAACCTATAAACTAGAACCCGGCAACCAAGAATTCATTGCGTTTTACATAAACGGCGAATCCTCTATGGTCGGTGTATCGGATTATTATGTCAAAGACAATGACGTTTTAGCATTTAAATTAGAAAGCTGGTCTTAGTGTGCGTATTCGAATTTTTGACCTCGTCGTGATGGCGATTTTTACAGCCATCGTCTTCGTCGTAGAACAAGCCCTATCGTTTATTCCTAACGTCCAATTGACGGTCTTTTTACTGATCCTTTATACCCGTTTGATCGGGGCCAAAAAAACGATATTTATTGTCATCATTCATACCCTTCTAGACAATATTTACATGGGGACAATGATCTGGCATTTGGTTGTTCCGATGATGATTGGCTGGTCATTAATTCCCATTTTATTAATCACAGTCTTTAGAAAAGTTCATAGCGTTTATGGGTTAGCCATCTTCGCTTTTGTCTTTGGTTTTGTTTACGGTATTACATTTATCCCATTTCAATCGTATGTTTGGGGATACAATATGTGGCTTTATTTTATGTATGATTTACCGTTTGAATTCGCGATGGGGATCTCTGGGGCACTGTCCGTCGCAATCTTATATCAACCGGTATATTATTACATGTATCATGAGATCACCAATTATCAATTATTAGACACAAAACGATATGTTTCCTAAAAGAAGTCGAAAGATTTCTTTTTCTTTTTGGGGTTTTTTGAATGATTTGATGGGGAATGTGCTTAAATAAAACAAAACGGGTTGCAATCCCATATGTAATATGATATAGTTAATAAGGCAGTAAAATACACATGCATGAACAGTGGTTTACCAGGTGCCCACACGGGTGGTTGAAACCATGTATGTCATGCAGAGGAAGACTAACAAATGGAGGAAAGAAAAAAATGTCAGTCGTTTCAATGAAGCAATTACTTGAATCTGGCGTTCACTTCGGTCACGCAACCAGAAGATGGAACCCAAAGATGGCTCGTTACATTTACACTGCACGTAACGGCATTTACATCATCGACCTTAAGAAGACTGCAGAGTCTATCGAGAAGGCGTACCAAGCATTGTTCGCCATTGCACAAAATGGTGGTAAAGTCCTATTCGTAGGTACCAAGAAGCAAGCACAAGAAGCAGTTAAAGAAGAAGCAGCAAGAACAGGTCATTTCTATGTTGACCAAAGATGGTTGGGTGGAACCTTAACCAACTTCAAAACCATTCGTAGAAGAATTAAGAGATTAAAAGATTTATACGACATGGAAGCACAAGGCACATTCGAAGTATTACCTAAGAAAGAAGTCATCGGTCTTAAGAAAGAACGCGAAAGACTTGAAAAATTCCTAGGTGGTATCAAAGAAATGCAAAAACTACCTGAAGCCATCTTCATCGTAGACCCACGTAAAGAAAGAAATGCCATCCTAGAAGCACGTATCTTGAACATCCCAGTATTCGGTATTGTCGATACCAACTGTGATCCAGATGACGTTGACTATGTCATCCCAGCAAATGACGACGCAATCAGAGCCGTAAAACTCATCACTTGGGTTATGGGTAATGCCGTCGTTGAAGCACAAGGTGGCGTCGTTGAAAAGTTTGAAGATGCTGAAGAAGTCAACATGCAAGAAGCATCTAGAAACGTTGAAAACAAAGAACGTCCAAGACGTCCTCAAAGAGACAATGCTCAACCTAGAGAAAATAGAGAATACAAGAAGCCTTATGTTAAAAGAGAAGGCCAAGCAGCACCTGCTTCATCCGCTCAACCAACTGAACTAGAAAAACTAAAAACAAGTGAATTAAGAGAACTTGCAAAAGCAAAGAATGTTCCTGGCTATGAAGATATGAAGAAAGCTGACTTACTTGCAGCATTAAAGTAAAAAGGTAGATAGGGATGTTAAATCATCCCTTTTATTTTAATAAAGAGTACAAAAGAACCAAAAAAAGGTATAATATTATTGAAATTAGGAGGAAATTAACCATGGCAGTTACAGCAGCACAAGTTAAAGAACTAAGAGACATCACTGGTGCAGGGATGTTAGATTGTAAAAAAGCATTAGAACAAACCGATGGCAATATTGAAGCAGCCGTTACTTATTTAAGAGAAAAAGGGATTGCAAAAGCCGCTAAAAAAGCCGACAGAATTGCCGCTGAAGGTCTATGCAATGTCATCGTTGAAGGCAACGTTGCCGTCATTTATGAATTAAACTCCGAAACAGACTTCGTCGCTAAGAATGAAAAGTTCTTAAGCCTATTAGACAATTTAGGTCAAATCATTTTAACCAGTGGTGCAGAAAACACAGAAGCTGCATTACAAGTGGTTAACAATGGTAAAACCGTTGAAACCTTATTGGCAGAAGCGACTGCAACCATCGGTGAAAAAATCACTTTAAGACGTGTTCAAAGAGTCGTTAAACAAGACGCTCAAGTGTTTGGTGCTTACAAACACATGGGTGGTAGAATCGCTACCTTATCCGTATTAAACGGTGGGAACGAAGCGGTTGCGAAAGACATCGCAATGCACGTTGCAGCACAAAAACCACAATACTTAGACCAATCTCAAATTTCTGCAGACTTCATTGCGAAAGAAAGAGACGTTTTAGTTCACCAAGCGATTGAAGAAAACTCTAAAGAAGCTAAACCAAAACCACAAGCCATCCTTGAAAAGATGGTCGAAGGCCGTTTGAACAAACAACTCAAAGACATTTGCTTAGTCAACCAACCATTTGTTAAAAACCCAGATGAAACCGTTGAACAATTCGTTAAGAATAACAAAGCAGTCGTTGTTTCCTTCATCCGTCTAGAAGTGGGCGAAGGCATCGAAAAGAAAGAAACAGACTTTGCTAAAGAAGTCATGGAACAAGTCAGAGCTTAATAAAAAAATCAAATCTAAAGATCGAGGTGTCTATGAGCTATAAACGCGTATTACTAAAAATGAGTGGAGAAGCGATGAGAGGTCATACGGAATTTGGCATCGATCCTCAAACCGTCATGAAATTAGCAAAAGAAGTCAAGGACGTTAAAGACCTTGGCATCGATGTTGGTATCGTGGTTGGTGGTGGGAACATTTGGCGTGGTAAAACCGCTGAAGGTCTCGGGATGGATCGTGCACAAGCCGACTATATGGGTATGTTAGCCACCATCATGAATGGATTGGCACTACAAGATGCACTTGAAAAACTCGGTGTGCCTACCCGTGTCATGAGTTCCTTGAACGTTTCAGAAGTATGCGAACCATACATCCGTAGACGTGCCACACGTCACATGGAAAAAGGTCGCGTTGTAGTATTTGTAGGCGGGACTGGATCACCTTACTTCTCGACCGACACCGCAGCCGCACTTCGCGCTGCTGAAATCGACGCAGAGGTCATATTGATGGCTAAAAACGGGGTTGAAGGGGTTTACAACAAAGACCCAAGAAAATTCACGGACGCCATCATGTACAATGAATTAACCCACAAATTCGTCTTAGAACACGGGCTAGAAATTATGGATTCCACCGCAGCTAGCTTGTGCAAAGATAACCACATCGATCTCATCGTATTTAATATGAACCAAGAAGGCAACATCAAAAAAGCCGTCTTAGGTGAAAAATTAGGCACCATTGTAAAATAGGAGGATAAGATGAACGAGCAAGCTGATTTAATTTTAATGGAAGCGGAAGAAAAGATGGAGAAATCCATCCATGCCCTTCAACACGATTTCGCATCGATTCGTACCGGTAGAGCTAACCCTGCATTATTAGATGTGGTTCACATCGAATATTACGGTGTCGATAGCCCAATCAAGCAAATCGCTTCGATTTCCGTTCCTGAAGGCAACCAACTTTATATCAAACCATTCGACAAATCGACATTGAAAAAAATCGAAAGTGCGATTCAAGCGTCACAATTAGGTTTACAACCTCAAAATGATGGCGTAGGTATCCGCTTGATTTTACCTCAACTCACCACTGAACGCAGAAAAGAATTGGCTAAGCAAGCTGAAAAATTATCTGAACATGGAAAGATTGCGGTTAGAAATGTCAGAAGAGAAGCCAATGAACACATCAAGAAGTTAGAACTTACAGAAGATGCAGAACATGGCTACATTGAAGACGTTCAATCGTTGACCGATAAGTTTGTTGAAAAAGTCGATCAGGTGACCAAAGTCAAGATCGAAGAAATCATGGCAATCTAAATGTCAAAGGCTAAGCAATTGGCCTTTTTCTTTTTCATAATCATAAAAATGAACATAAAACGCCATATAAGTCTTACAAAATTCTTAACGATTCGTTATAATGAATATAAAGGAGAGTGATATTATGGCAAAGAAACAAAATTTAAGTTTGTTAGAAATGATTTTAGTCATCATTCCATTTACAAATGCATTGGGAATTGACAGATTCGTGATGGGAGACATGAAATGGGGTCTCATTCGTTTAGTGGTGGGTATTCTTACTGTAGGTATTGTAGGTACGATTCTTTGGGTCATTGACTTAGTATTCTTATTCCTAGGTAGATACCAAACAGATATGCTCAAATATTTAAAATAATTGAATATTAAAAAGGAACAAGTCGATGAGATTTGTTCTTTTTTATTGGTATAAATAAATAATCAAGTCTTGTTATAAAATACATTAAATGATACAATCAACTTACTGGAGGACGATGCAATGACACATAAGAAACCTTTGATTTTGACTTTGATGTGTTTGGCATGCTTGATGTTTTCGGCCTGTACAAACCAACCAACATTCAAAACCCCGATAGAACGCGCATTGGATTATAATTTTAGAGCGGATTCCCTGGGCGTAACCATCACCTATGCTTATGGCACAGGTGCGAATGAGCGCTATTTTGAGACCTCTTATGCATTTTATAATGATGAAAAATTCCAAACCGGTACGTTGGATGAAAACGGACTTCTATATTATAATTACGTTCACGAAGATCAACCTTACAGGGTTTACGAATACAATGGCCAATATTTTTATGAAGAAGCATTCACTTATTTTACAGGCGATTGGCATTTAAATCCCATTTTTCAAAAAATACGCTTGGATGATGATTTAGTTTACGATGAAAATACAACCAGTTATCAAACACACATTTCTGGTACAGAGATGATGACCTCATACAGTGCATTAGACACATTGATTATGGAGATGACTGGGGATTCAAGGTATGAAGATATCCAAGGATTGGATCAAATTTTAGTGGATATTTATTTGGAATTAGATATTGAAACTGAACGCATCACTACCATGCGCATCGATATTGAAGACTATTTAAAAGCAGTCAACCGATTTGGCTTATTTGAGAACAATACATTAATATTGGATTTCAACTATGACTTAGAAAAATGCCCGGATGTGTCATTTAACGACATGATGGCTGACGACGCTGCTAGATGGCCAATGCTGAAGAGTCATTCCGTTACTGTGGGTGAGGTATATCACACAGAAATACAATACCCAGAAGACTCGGATATGATTAAGCTTACCTTGACCGAATATGCAAACATCAAGATTGAATCGACAGGCATTTATGTACGGTATTACTACTATCAACAATACCCCGATGACGTTTTTTTGAACAACGTCAGCATGAGTGTGGGGATGTATTATGGCTTTGGTGCAGGCACAGTCTATATTCGTATTGAAGGTACGGGTCAAGTAGGCGAAGCCACATTTCAATTGATTGTCGAACCTTAAGGTAGGTATCATTCAAAACAGTGGAGGATTTATATGAATCGCATGAAACGTTTGTTGTGTATAGGTTTATTTCTCGGTTTTTTTCTCGTATTGACTGCTTGTGAATCGTCCATCGATGACCCTATTGAAAACATCATTGAAGACCCAGTTGAAAATGCGATAGTTCATGCAGCGTATACGACATTAGATACGTTTGAAAGCGTTAGGGTTGATTATGAGATGACCTTTGCGCCTTATGGAGACCTAAGTAAACGTACTTCGATTTACATTTTTAACGATCCTATAGTTCAAGCAGGATTCTGGGGGAATGAAAAAATGGACTCAATCCTCTATGTTCATGAAGAAAATGTTTACCGTGTTATAGGGTATCAAGAGGAGTATATTTATGAAGATTACCCATACATAGGTAAGGACCATTGGAAACTGAACAAAATCATCTTAAGCAAAAACTTGATTGAGGATGAATTTACCACAGTTGGCAACATCCAAGCCTATCCAGTGACCATTACCGCTAGGCAATTGATCGATGATTATCCGACACTGGCAGCCATGATTAAAGGATTTCAAGACCCTAAGAATGAGAAAACCAATCCTATTTTGACCAATGTCACTGTGGATTTTATAATAAACATCGACACTATATCCAAAAAAATTGTCAACATAGAAATCGATTTATTGGATTATCTTGTGGCGCATTACGAAAAAAAAGCCGGTAGTTTGTATTATGATATTCCGACATTGATGCAAATCAAGTTATCGTATGATGAAATAGCCATTCCTAGTTTGATTTGGGAAGACATGGTTGCAGACGATGCTTGTGCATCGGTGAATGGATTACATCACGTCGTGAAAGTTGGTGAAGTCAACTACACTCAAATTCAGTATAATTATGATACGGATTTACTCGTGTTGACAGTAGATAATCTTAATTTCTACCGTATGACCTCTACCAACGATGTCTTACCCTATGTTATAGTAAAGAATTCATCGGGTGATATCATTGATTTTGAAATATCTGATACGGTTAGATTAGACCCAGGCACTTACTATTTTTATGTGAGTCGATGGGAAGTCGGTGAAGTTTCACTTCTGATTGAAAAGATATAAGCAGAGCGATCTGCTTTTTCTTTTTTGTGTTTTCGTGGGATTTAGCTTTTACTGTTAAGGAAGGCTTAAAATCATGTATAATGATTACGTACGGTGATTTTTATATGAATATAAACAAACTAAAAAAACAGGAAATACCCAAACATGTCGCCATCATCCTTGATGGCAATGGCAGATGGGCAAAAAAAAGAGGGTTACCTCGAACATATGGGCACTACCAAGGTGGCTTAAACATTGGTAAAGTCGCAGAGCATGCAGATGAACTTGGCATAGAAGTTTTAACCGTCTATGCTTTTTCAACTGAAAACTGGTCAAGACCCAAGGATGAAGTCGACTATTTGATGACTACCCCAATCAAAGAGTTTTCTAAATATAGAGACAAGATTGTTAATTCCAATATTCGAGTGAAACATGTAGGACGAAGACAAGAGCTTTCAAAAGAATTACTTGAAATCATTGATGATTTAGAAGCCCAAACCAAAGATCATACAGGCACGCTTTTACAAGTGGCTTTCAATTATGGTGCTTATGATGAATTATTAACTGCCTATCAACACATGATGGCAGAAGGCATAACGCAACCAACCCAACAAGATGTGTATGACCATCTTATGGTTAAACAACCAGTCGATTTACTCATTCGCACCAGTGGTGAACAAAGGGTGTCGAATTATTTATTGTGGCAAATCAGTTACGCCGAGTTTTACTTCACCAAAACGCCATGGCCTGCGTTCAACAAAAAAGCTTTATGGAAAGCCATCCAACATTATCAAAAACGCGATAGACGCTTTGGAGGACTTAAAAAATGAAACAAAGAGTAATTACTGGCGCAGCTTTGCTGGCAATATTCATACCGATTGTCATGTTAAAAGAGTTATTCATCGTGTTCCAAATGGCGATGATCGCGATGGTCATCGTAGGCTCACTTGAATTGATTAACATGTACAACAAGCAAAAAAAGTTTTCCAAGGTACCGAGTGCACTCACTGTTGTCGCCGCGATATTGACTTATCTCACCGCAGTCATCGCTTGGAGTAGCGACACCATTTTGCCAGGACTAACCCCAATCGACATCAAAGTCAACTTTGTTGCGATTGCGATGGTGGTTGTATTTGTGATGTTTGGTCTGATCGTATTTTATGACGATTATGACGGTTCAGATATTGGTAAATCGATTACAGTCATCTACTATATGGGCTTAGGTGCAGCAGCCATTTCCATTCTAAGATTGATTGGTATGAGATTCATTGTGTATTTATTCCTAGTCACCATCGCAACCGATATGTTTGCGTATTTCTTTGGTGTTCGTTTTGGTAAACATAAAATGGCACCTAAGATTAGCCCAAAGAAATCGTGGGAAGGTGCATTCGCTGGCACCATCATCGCGACCATCCTAGGGACAGCTTTCGCATTGTTCTATGGCGATATCTTTACATGGCAGTTTTTAAATGACCCATTTCAACAAACTTTATTGCAAAACTTTTCATCCCTAGGGTATGAACCCCTTTGGATTCAAGCATTGGTATTCATCCCAATCACCATGGTCGCATCCATCTTAGGACAAGTCGGGGACTTGGTTGCGAGCAGATTGAAACGTACGTATGAAATTAAAGACTTCGGAAAAATCTTCCCAGGTCATGGTGGGGTCCTAGACCGTTTTGATTCAGCCATCTTTGTTGCGTTATTTTTAGTGGCTGTCTTTATGGCGATCAATACACTATTCCCACTCGTTAGCACGTTCATCTTATGAAATCGATTTATATTTTAGGCGGTTCTGGTTCAATTGGAACTCAAGCCCTCAACGTCATTGAACAATACCCCGACAAATTTAAACTGATAGGTATTTCTTTAGGCAATCGAAACAGCGCTTCGAATGCCATGATCATTCAAAAATTCCAACCTGAAATGGTTGTCTTGAAAGACGACACACATTTAGATGAATACAAAAAAATAGCACCAAATACCCGTTTTGAACTGGGGGATTCCGGTCTATTAGCATTAGCAAACTACCCTAAACCAGGGCTTTTAGTGAATGCATTGATGGGTTCTGTGGGATTATTACCAACCGTTAGAGCGATACAGTCCAAAAAGAATGTGGCACTTGCCAACAAAGAAACCCTCGTGATGGCAGGCGATTTGATCAATCAATTTGTCAAAGAACATGGGGTGGAACTCATCCCAATTGACTCAGAACACAACGCCATTTTACAAGCCCTTTTGGGTGAATCTAAGGATGATATCCAATCCATAACCATCACAGCCAGTGGTGGGTCTTTTAGGGATTTAACACGAGAACAATTGAAATTTGTCACCAAAGGGGATGCATTAAAACACCCAAACTGGCACATGGGTGCTAAAATAACGATTGATAGTGCAACCATGATGAATAAAGGTTTAGAAGTCATTGAAGCCCATCATTTGTTTGGTATCCCTTATCAACAGATTAAGACAGTATTACATAAAGAATCCATCATCCATGGGATGGTGACATTTAAAGATGAATCTACCAAAGCCATTTTGGGTTATCCAGACATGCGTATGCCGATTTTATATGCGTTAAGCTACCCGCGCCATTTGGCACTCAATATAAAACCTTTAGATTTATCCACCCTAGGAACACTGACATTTAAACCGATGGATTTTGACAGATACCCATTGCTTGCACTCGCATATCGTGTGGGTGAAATGGGCGGATTATATCCAACCGTGATGAATGCGGCGAATGAGAAAGCAGTAGCACTATTTTTAAACAATGAGATCACGTTCTTAGACATCGAACGATTGGTCATTGAAGCAGTAGAATCATTTAAGGAAAACAAAGTAAATCCAACCTTAGAAGATATCTTAAGCTGTAACCACAAGATTTATGAAAAGGTAGGCAAGTAAACATGGAAGTTATTATCAACTTATTGGCCTTCGTATTCTCTTTAGGGCTCATCGTAGCCCTGCATGAACTTGGACATTTCTTCTTTGCAAAAAGGGCATCCATTTTATGTTTTGAATACGCTGTAGGCATGGGACCTGTGGTTTGGTCCACGCGTAAAGGGGAAACCCAATACGCAATTAGAGCGATACCCATTGGGGGATTCGTCTCGATGGCAGGTGAACAAGATTTATCTGTGGTCCTTAAAAAAGGCGAAAAAGTAGGTCTAAATTTAGAAGCAGGTGAAGTCAAAGACATCATCTTAGGTGACTTTCAAACGGCTGAAATCTCGATGATTGTCGCTTCATATGACCTTTATGATAAAGGGAATCAGGGCTTATATATCGAAGGCGAAGTCGATGGAATTAGCAGATTTTTAACGGTTAAAAAAGATGCATTTTATGTTTTTTCAAATAAGAAGCGATTACAAGTCGCACCTTACGAAAGATCGTTTGAATCCAAAACCTTATGGCAACGCTTTTTGACGATATTTGCGGGACCCGCAATGAATTTCGTATTGGCATTTTTCCTCTTCTTAATCGTTGCTTCGATTCAAGGGAAACCACTTAATGTTAACCGTGTTGGTAATGTAATTGAAGGGAATCCAGCTTTCATCGCTGGCTTACAAAAAAATGACCAAATTATTCGCATTGGCGCGATGGATGTGACCAATTGGCAAGACATTGGTACTGCCCTCCAAAGTGTGAGTGGTCAATCGGATGTTTTAATCCGTGTTGTTAGAAATAATCAAACCATCGACTTGTTGGCTAACCCTAGGGTAGACATCAACTCTATGGGGATATCAAACTTTACAGGAACGGTTGTGAATGGTTCGAATAATGGTGCCATTGTCGGTAATGCTTACGGTAAAGCAGATGGTTTACTTGAAGCCGGCGATATCATCACATCTGTGAAATTGAACGACATAACTTACCCGATTTTGACCTGGGCTGATTTGGTTGATTTTGCTAAAACAACCAATGGTGGGTCCGTCTTCGTTACGTATACCCGAGGTAGTGAAACCAAAACAGTCAATTGGGTGGTTTGGGAAAATGAAGTACTCAGCAGTCAAGGTGTGCCAAGTGTTACGACAACCATTGGAATTGAGCCGAACTTCCGTTTTGATTTTGGATACGCCATCGTCTCAGGATTCACCGGTATTGGTGATTCAGTCAATCAAGTCATCGCTGTTTTAGGCTTATTATTTGGTGGGTCGGATCAAATCGGATTGAACGATTTATCCGGTCCGGTGGGGATATTCAACATCGTTGGACAGTATGCGAAACAGGGCTTAGGTGCCTATTTATGGTTTGTTGCTTTCCTATCGGTGAACATTGGCGTTATGAATTTATTGCCGATCCCTGCGCTTGATGGCGGCCGATTGGTATTCTTAGGCATCGAAGCAGTGATCAGGCGTCCTCTAAACAAAAAAGTTGAAAATACAGCGAATAACGTTATGTTCTTCTTACTCATGGCCTTATTTGTCTATGTTACCTTCTTTGATATCTTGAGGTTATTCTAATGAAAATATACACCAAACGTGGCGATTTAGGTGAAACAGACCTCATCTCTAAACGCGTCATAAAATCGAATTTAGCCATCCATTTGGTGGGTGAAATCGATGAAGCATCGGCTCGATTGGCTTTGTGTAAACATTATATCGACGATGATCATATTTTTAAAAAGTTATCCGAAGTCGATCATTACTTATTCCTCATCTCATCCATCATTGTGGATGTCGAAGATAAACTTCAAATCAGAATACCCGAAGTCGCGGTTACTCAATTAGAAGAGGACATCGATGAGATGGACAAAGTATTGCCAGTTCTGAAACGATTTATCACTTATGATGGGGGGATAGATGCCATCCAAATATCGCTCTTGCGTACCCAAGTACGAAAAGTAGAACGTTTGTTGGTAGACTACCCAACCCATGAATTGGTGTTAAAGTATATGAACCGCTTATCGGATTACTTATACACCCTCATGCGTTATATGAACTTCATTCAAAACATCGAAGAAACCAAGCGAAGCTAACCAAGCTTCGTTTTTTCTCACGTATGTGCATGTAACGCACAGGCGCATTTTTAATTGGTTCTTAAGGCGTGATAGGGCGAAATAAAGCCAAAAAATCTTTTTTCAAATTTTTGAGAAAATGTGTTGACTTTAATTTTCAACTGAGATAGAATAATACACGGCCGATACAGAAAAGGGCTCAGATAACAAAAATGAGAAAACAAAAGAATTAAAAAAGTTGCTCAAAACGGTTGACTTAAAAACTTAGCCATGTTATTATAAATGAGCGCTCAAATGAGGGCTGCAACGTAGGTCTTTGAAAACTGAATGATGATGAGTGTATAAAGAATAAACATAAAAGCAATTCTAATGAAAGTTTAGAATAAAAAGATAAGAGCTAATTCTTACAATTCAAATATATTTTGGAGAGTTTG
>Ga0074195_1000391_pt1 | contig 91181 bp, 80 predicted proteins | sample EPASupsiteHSE623_FD_64525 | JGI IMG/M metagenome (GOLD analysis project Ga0074195, IMG submission 64525) | Bioremediated contaminated groundwater from EPA Superfund site, New Mexico - Sample HSE6-23 | ecosystem: Environmental > Aquatic > Deep subsurface > Groundwater > Contaminated ...
CTCTGGTTCATAATGGTAACTCCTTCCCAACCCATAAACACCTCCTTGAAGTGTCTATGAATTAATACAAAAGTGTTACCTATGTCCCCAGAATAATCTGTTACCTATGTCCCCGTTCGGTCAGTTGGTATTATTATATGTTTAATTGCTATCTCCAATAATTATGGTTTTAAATATCAAGATCAAGTTTTCCTCGAAAAAGAATCTTTACTTTCTTTCTTTGTTTGATTAATATGCTTCCTTTGTTTCAAAAACAATCCATATCTTATTAACAGTGGGGGTATAAAAGCTACAATAAATGAATATAAGCAGATTGTATGCCCTGAGATAGAAACAGGACTTAATGGTTCAAACACATATATGGCTGGTACAAACCACCCCATGTATAATACATATAACAGCCATATGCCCTTTAGATCAAAGCTGTCCGGTGACTGAAGGTAACAATAAAACCAAAGCAGTAATCCAATCCCCTCTATTGCAGATACAGAAAACCAATTATAATTTTTAATATTTTTATGCTCCAGTTTAAAACCTAACAAAACTAATATTACAATATTTGTTGAAAAAACTAATATATTTGTTGCATTGGAAATGACATTAACCTTTTCAAGTTTCGTAAAAAAAAGTATATACAAAAAACCATAAACAAGTAATATCGAGAATATATTGACTAAAACATATAAGAAAAGTGATTTTAAATTATTCTCTACTAAGCTGGCAGTATACATAGATTTTGAATCAGTTGAATGTAAATTTTGTCCACATTTTGCGCATTGTATTGCATCGCCATCATTAAAACTATAACATTTTAAACATACCATCTTCTACCACCATACAATAAGAAGAATTAAAATGTGTTCCTGGGATTAAAATTTATATTTATTTTCCTTTGTCTAACATAAAGTTGAGCCAGAGGCCGCTTTATGGCCGATTGGCTCCAACGTCTGGTTGGCCGATATATTCAGCGTGAAGACCTGAATTCTTTGCAGCCATGAATTGTCTTCTGTCAGAAGTGACAAACAAATCAGCCCTCCACTCAAGAGCACATGCGACGTGAAGAGAGTCCAGTGTACGTAACGTATTGCTTTCCAATAGCTTTACTGAACGTGAGACTACCGAAGGAGTTATCTGCAAAATTGTTGCGTCTCTGACGTCGTCCAAAAGCTGGTTTTTAACAGCCCGATAATCAGCGACAGTTAAGTTGTGCTCTCTCAGCCTCCTGTTGAGGCCAGAAATAATCTCAGGCACCAGAATAACCGAGAAAGCTAATTCCGAAGCATCCTCCAGGAAGAGTTGCAACTCTTCACTCCCGATTTCTTGCACGTATCTCTTGGCAAACGATGATGAATCAACCGCAAGCTTCACAATGCCGTCTCGCGCTCTTCTAAGATAGCTGAAGATAGATCGCTTCCCTGGATGCGCAAACGGATTCCTGATAGCTTCCATGCCGGAGTTCTCTGTGCTTTGTCAGAAAATGGGACTACTTCAGCTACCGGCTTTCCGCGTCTGAGAAGAATAAGTGTCTCCCCGTGCTCTACCTCGGTTAATAAGTCTGAAGCCTTCTTTCGGAAATCTGTGAACGCAACACTTTTCATTTAATGCCTCCTAATGTGTACATTCAACTGTACATCTTAGGTAGCGATTTGTCAAGATTCAGTTCTGTGGCTAAAAATTCAGCGCGACGCTTTGCGGATGCGCTGGAATGTCTTGTTGGGCGGTTCTTTTCGTCACATTTCAACATATCAAGAGCGCCCCTTTATCCCCTCATTTCCAGTAGGCCCTGTGGGACACAAGCAGTTCGTCTTCAAGTTCCGGAACAGGGCCTACTACCCTGATGGGCTTCTGCCCTGCCGTGAAGACTGTGCGACACGGCAGGTTCATCGTGGGGTTTCTCTTGTCGGCGCCGGTCAGTTTCTTTGCTGTGATTTCCTCAACGCCATAGACCACGTTTCCGATGTTGGCCCAATAGATGTTTCCGGCGCACATGGCGCATGGTTCGACCGTCGTCACAAGGGTACATTTCCACAAATAGTCGGGGTCGTACTTAACAAATGCCTGCCGTGCGATCACTGTTTCGGCATGGTCCATCAAACTCACATTTCCCTGCTTTATCAGCACCGTCTCGCCATCCGGTGCAACAAGCACTGCGCCAAAGGGCGGGCGACCAGATTCCACCGCTTCCTTGGCGGCCTCATTGGCATTCCTCAGATGTTTGATGACCTGCTGATGATTGAGTGGAAACCCCTCCAGGTCCGAAAAGGGTTTCCGGTCCCAGGATCCGTTCCCAACGCAGGCGCCCAGGGTCAAAAGCAGGAATGCAAGCGAAACTATCATTGTGATATTCTTCATTTCAATTCTCTCCTCTCGGTTATTAATTCATGGGGCACGCGGACCTAACCGTCTACCCCAATTGACATTTGACATCTTCTCCTATGATATCGCCCAACAAAGAATTGAGCCAGAGGCGGAGCGCCTTTTCCCGCCGATTGGCTCCAATGACTGGTTGGCCCTTCAGAATCTGGTCTTGACTTGATGCACATAGGCAATCTCCGTGTGATTCATTTCGATGTCCTTCCTTGCGAGAGCCACTTTAGATAGTGAAAGGGCAGCGCTACCTAGCAATAATCCACCAGACGCCAAGAGTGACCATATCGGTTGGTTCATAAAGAATTGTAAGGTGACACCGAGGGCCGAGGCACTGGCTATCGTGGCAGGTTTTATGGTTCGATCGAGTACACCTGTAACGGTCTCGATACCGTGCTTCTGCAAAGCCCAAGTGTAACGGTCAAGACGAGTGGCGATTTCATCCGCTACGAAAACTGCGGGTTTGCCACTCATTTCCTTGTCAAGCCAATGGATAAAACGACGGTAGGCTTTGCGCGCGACGGTGTCGAGCCGAAACTCTTTAACTTGGTCCCACTTAAGGGAATCCTCGTTGACGACCATCACGTTATCCGCTATGGCTATGATGACTCCGTAATCGCCACTCCGATATTCCGCGTCACGGGCTTCAGTTGAACCGTAGAGGGGGGGCGACATTAGCACCGCGCAGGCGGTACTCGGCTGCCATTTCACGTGACATATCCCCGAGCCAAGCTATAAAGCCCGGAGTCACTTCCTTGCCCTTTTCAATTTCTTTAATCGAACCGTCTTTCTCAGCTTGAAGTATGGCGAGGTCAAATAATGCGCGCCAGCGAACGTCTCTGGGGACCTCCCAGCCAAAGGTAATGGCTGGGTCTTCTGGAGGATTGCCGACGCTCCACACACGGTCGGCAAACAATGCAGTTGATTTGGGTCTGGTGAGAGTTATGATTCCGTGCTCTTGGGGTTTCAACGGCATCGAGACTGATGATTGCTCGAGGTAGTCCTCTATTAGTGATTCCGTAACGTCTTCGGAAAGCCGTATCTTGCCATCTTGAACAAGGGCCGCATGAACGTAGCGCACATATTCTTCGATTTCAGATCGGGTCAGCTTCATCATCGAATCCCAATAGAGACTCTCAATATACTCCCCTCAATAGGCCAACAATTAACTATATAGAAAAATTCTGTATATCACCTCATATGACCGTGTTTTACAAAAATTTTCCAGTTTAAGAAAACACCTCATACCCTCAAATATCTAATGGGCTTTTCACATTCAAGCCTGGTTTGTTCAATACATGGGTGTAAATAATCGCAGTTGGCACATCCTTGTGTCCTAAAATTTTCTACACTGTCCTTATACGCTGGTTTGCTTCCAACAAGTAAGTTGCAAATAAACGATGGAAAGCCTTTAATAATCCCCGTAGTAGTACCAACCTTTTTTTATTTCTATCTTCCTGCTATTTCAATAAAATGTCAAGTATTTTTAAAGCATTATAAATTTCCAATCTAATTATCGGAAGAAACTTCGAACATTGATTAATTTCTTGTCCATACCAGTGCCCCGCCTTCCCGACAAGCATTCTCCGACACAGTGTCGGAGAATATTAATATTCCTGTAGATCCAATATAGAGGCTATTCTACGCAATCTCATTTTTAAAACTGGTTTATAGAAATTTAGGGTATTGTCATCAAAAAAGTTTCGTTAAAATTTGTTGCGAAGATTGAATAAATCAAAACAACAGGGGAGGCAAAAAGAGGTTTTAAAATGAAAACAGATGTATTTTTTGCCGGATTAGCGTCAGCTTAGGGGTGGGACTTGGGGACATTCTATGCTCCTCCTCGCTCACCTCACCTGATACTATTGCTGTTCTTTTTCCATCCATTTTAAAATCTACCACCAAAGAAAAGCTGCAGTCAATAGGCCTGATTTCAGGCCTATTGACTGCATACAGGAATTGGGCAAGTTATTTTTTTAGAGGAATTAATGACTTACAAATTTCCTTCAGATGCTGTAATGCAGTGTCAACTATAACGCTTGCGCACTCCTCGTCTTCTTCTGGTCCTCTATGTATGCAACTATTTCTTTTGCCATATGGGAGTACAGCTTTATCCTGGAATAATCGATGAGTATGTTGTTCATATACTGAAGTATAAGAGTGTCTTCAAAGTGAAGGCAGGGGATGATTCCGCCAAACAAGAATCCGAGTTTTTCGATCTCTTCACATATATGACTCGTGATCGGATCCCCTAAATTCAAGAATAGGGTAAAATGGTCGATCTTTTTTGAGCATAGGTCCTCGAGGTGGCCTCGAAGTACTCTTGTAACATCCTTGCCATATCGGTGAATCACGATCTCCGCGCAATTCATTTCGGAGAAAACCTTTATCTTCATTATGGAAAGGTCTTCCATCTGAGCAGCTCCGAGGGATGTCTTGAAATTCCTGCTCAAGCCAAGATTCGAGTATATCTTGCGCAGGATGGGTTCATGATGAGAGGGGAGGTATATAGATGTCACCGGCAATTCAACAACAGGCTGAAAACAATATACAAATGTTTCCCGCTGGGAAAGCTGTTCTGCAATCCCCTTGAATGCGATATCCGCCGGAGCATAACCGAGAACCACAGCGCAGTCCTTATACCCGGTCTTCTCCGTCATTTTCTGTGTAGCGCTATGGACAGTGACCGACCTCCCGTAAACGGCCTTAATCCCCATGGTTTTCGCTCTATCGTTAAGAAACTTCTGCATCCTCGTAAAGATATCCAAACCCCTGAAACTTGGTTTCACTGCCCCCTTTCCTGTTTCAGCAATCATGTCATTATGTGCTTCCTTGGTTATGGCTAAATGCCCGACAGTCTCTCCTTCCCCGGTCACTGCAACAACCGAATTGATGAGGCCTTCCCGGACGGATTCCGCAAGCCTGTCCGGGTAGTACATTACATCTGACAGATATGAATACCCGTATGTTCGATAGAAGAGCCTGGATACTTCCAATGCCTCGGAAGGCTCCATCAACCTCAACTCAAATGAAGGAGGTGACGAAGAAACAATCTTCTCATCGGAAGATATCTGAGGTAGTTTCAGCCCCGGATCTTCGTCGTGTTCCACAACACTCCTGCCGGGAAGACGTTTGATGAGCTGCAACTCTTTCCCTCCTTTCCCGAGATTACAGAAGAACACCTCATCAACACATTTCTTCATGATAAAAGATCCGAGGCCTTTGGGGGACACCTCCTGCTGGATATCCATAGGCGCTTCATATTCCGGAAGAAGATTGGGATCGTAGGGCAAGCCCTTGTCTTTAACGATGATCTTAATGCCCCCTGCTGATGGTTCAAAGATAACTTGAAACGATTGCTCTGCGGACTCAAAAGCGTGCTCGATTACATTTGTTACAGCCTCCTCAACGGCGAGAAGGATCATTTCCTGATCGTTACGGCTGAAGCCGATTTCCCTTGAAATTTCCCTTGCAAATGCCTGGATTGCAGGTAAATACGATAGTTCACTGGTAACCGTGAGACTCGAACCTCCAATTATCATATCATTCTCTCCTCGCCTCTAAACGCTATAGGGACATCCATAAGTTTAAAGATATTTGTCATTTTTCAAACCTGCATACCAGGCGTTGGCTTTCTACACATTTTCCGCCCTTTCCGCATAACCAATGACCCGCCAGAAACATCTCACCTCCGATTGGAGGTAAACAATACGCTATGTAAAGAATAGGTCTTTTCATCATTTGTTTCTACCAACATAGAGATCAACCACCTGCTTTGCAGGTTGGCTGCATCCGATTGTTATGCGGTTTTCCGTTCAAGTACTTTCACTTCTTCTTCAATACGCCCTTTCAGCTTGTCCTTCTCCGATTCAAGATCATATCGAGATTGGAGATTAAGCCAAAAACGTTCAGATAGCCCAAAATAGTGGGAAAGGCGAAGTGCTGTATCAGCGGTTATTGATCGTTTGCCATGAACAATCTCATTAATACGGCGGGCCGGGACACTGATATCTTTGGCCAATCTGTACTGGCTTACGTTCAGTGGCTTGAGAAATTCCTCAGACAGTATTTCTCCGGGGTGTATTGGTTCCATTGTTTTTGTGGTCATAAATTCCTCCTAATGGTAATCAACTATCTCGATCTCAAAGGCATCTCCTTCTTCCCAACGAAAACATATTCGCCATTGTTCGTTAATACGGATGCTATATTGTCCTCGCCGGTCTCCTGATAGCTTTTCCAGTTGGTTTCCAGGCGGTACTCTTAAATCGTCCAGTTGTTCGATGGCATCAAGAAGCAGAAGTTTTCTTAGAGCCTTTCGGCAGATATCCTGCGAAAATTTGGAGACCGGTTCCCTTAGAAAAACCTTTTCAGTGTGTTTGCAACGAAATGTCTTTATCATTATAAAGAATAATATCCCTATACGTTAATAATGTCAAGCGTTACTATTAGCCCGTATTTTCGCATAACAATTTACTATACACACCAAATTGGACGCATATTAAAATCTTCAATAAAATATTCCCATCATCCGTCACATGTAACTTTTCACTCTTATTCCCGGTTTGTTAAGAAAATGAGTATAAATAATCGTAGTTAACACGTCCTTGTGTCCTAAAATTTCCTGGACTGTACTTATATACCTGTTTACTTTCAATAAGTAAGTTGCAAAGGAATGATGAAAAGTCTTTATCGATCCCCGTAAAACCCACCCTTTTTTATTTCATTTTCCTGCTATTTCAATAAAATATCAAGTGTTTTTAAAGCATTATAAATTTTCAATCTGCCAGTAACGCAAAACCCCGAACATTAATTAATTTCTTGTCCATACCGGTGCTCCGCCTTCTCGACAAGCATTCTCCGACACAGTGTCGGAGAATATTAACATTCCTGTAGATCCAATATAGAGGCTGTTCTACGCAATTTAGCTTTTTGAGTGAAATGAATCACCGCGGGGCATTCAAGGAGAGTCAAATCCATATTCTTTACATTCAGGAATTCATAAACAAGAAGAAAATAAATCAAAGACATTATCTCCCGCGAGAAAGACCGTGGGACGTCCGCTGCGCTGGGATGTCCGCTCACTGCGTTCGCTGGGACGTGGGACGTGGGACGTGGGACGAGGTAAAGAACGTAGGATAAAATGCTTTAGAAGGTTTTACGTCCTACATCCTAAGGAGCCGGGTACCCACGAAGTGGGTGTTGACTGAACGTCCTACATCCTGCAGATTAATGTAGCGTGCCTGTCCCCTGACCAAGGTAATCCGCGAAACAGTTTCGCGGATTTTTAAAATCTCTGTAAAGTCAATACAGACAATGTTTTGCGCGATATAATTTTTAAAACCGGTTTACAGAATTTTGGAGCATTGTTATCAGAAAGTTTCATGAAAATTTGTTGCGAAAATTGAACAAACAGAAACAATATGGGAGGCAAGGTATTGTCAATATTTTTATGAAAAATTGGCACTTAAAATGTTTATAAACATGCTTATACAGGAAAATATCAGAAGGAGGAAGTATGGGAAATGATTCCGCCCTATTAGCATCAGCGTGAAGGCTGATGCTAATAGGGCTTGGAGTAGGCGACGGCGAACACTAAAAGAAAACAATAACTACAGAAATTCTATCCTGAGCATGGAGAAGTCATCGGCCAGGTCTTTTCCGCCGTGCATCTCCTGAAGGGAAGTGTATAGGGCATCTATCTCGGAAGCATCATCCTTTGAAGGCTCCTTGATAAATTCTTTTAACTCGGCAAAACTCCACATGGAACCATCCGGTCTGTCGACTTCAAAAGCGCCGTCGGAAAAGACATAGAGCCTTGACGGGATTTCAACTTCAACGGAACCGCTTTTATACACAATATCAGGCATACCGCCGATAAACATATTCTGTGATCCAAGCTCTTTAATCTCCGAGAATGGAGAAATAAGCAATGCCGCCGGATGACCCGCGCTGGCATAGGCAATTGTTTTTGTGGCCTTATTAAAGACCCCGTACCACATGGTAAAATAGAGATTATTCTGCTGTTCCATCTGAAAGGTTTCGTTCAGGGCGGTCAGCACCTCTTCCGGTATTCTGAAATTCGTATTCGGCAATGTCTGAGACCGGAGCACATTAAGAGCGGAAACTGAGAGCAGGGCAGGCCCCACGCCGTGGTCGCACACATCGAGAAGATACATGGCAAAGTGGTCTTCGTCAATCCAGTGGTATCCGAGAGAATCACCACCAAGCTGAGTTGAAGGCGCATAGCGCCAGTCTGTGAGAACGTTCCCCTCTTTGACAGGCTGCGGCAGAAGAGAGACGACGTATTCAGCCGCACTGGCAAGCTGGGCAGCCAATACCTGCTGGCTCTTAAAAAGCGCCTCATATGCCTCATTCCTCTGAAGAAGGGCGATATATCCCTTCGAGTGGTAGCGGATCCTGGCAATCAGCTCGATTCTGTCAGGCAGCTTGACAAGATAATCATTCGCGCCGACTGCAAAGGCGTCGGCCTTGGTTACTGCCTCTTCCTTACTGGAAAGAACTATAAGCGGCACATCCTTTAACGTCCTGTGGGCTCTGAAGAATTTTACCAAAGTCAATCCGTCGATCTCCGGCATAACAAGGTCCTGGAGTATCACGGTGGGCGAAACCTTGGCCGCCATTTTTATCGCTTCAGTAGGGTCCTGGCAATAGTGAAAGACAATGTCCTGTTCAGGCTCAAGCATTCGCCTTACCATTTCACCCACTATGGGCTGGTCATCCACCAGAAGTACGGTAATGTCATGCCTGCTCAAAGGTTCAACAAATTGCTTATTTTCAGGATTATTCATGCAGCCTTCCTTGGTTTATAATTTATTTGCTGTTTTTGTTGTTCTCTTGGTCGGGCAACGGCATGGCAAAAATACTCATCTGCGGCGGTCTGCTTCGCCTTGCGATCCTCCGACGTACGGTAAGTACGTCTCCGGCCTGCAAATCTCGCAGCCCATCCACATCTGAAGCATTTCTTCCATGCCGTTGCCCACTCAAACCGGATTAGCATCATCCTCGATGCTAATCCGGAATAAAAACAAATGTTTTCATTTTCAAGATTCTATTCTCGCTACCATTTATATTCGTTCGTTTAAGATTGTAACTGCTTAATTTGCATACCCATTTTTCATGTAACTAATTTTATTTGTCGCATAACTGCTTCGGCGATTTTTTCTATGGGGAGAATCTCCTTGGCGGCATCTATCTGGGCGGCTGCCCTGGGCATGCCGTACACAACAGAGGTTTTTTCATCCTGGGCTATCGTATGCCATCCTAACTTCCGCAATGCTAAAAGCCCCTGGGCACCGTCCCTGCCCATGCCTGTTAAAAGTACGGCCACGCCTTTGCCGTGCCAATGATGTGCAACGCTCAGGAAGAATGCATCAACCGACGGCCTGTAAGGATTATCCTTCGGCTCAACGACATAATGGAAAGCAAGGTCGCTTCCAATTACCAGATGGTCATTCGTACTTGCTAAATAAATTGTATTCACTTCCGGAGACATGCCTTCTTTTGCAAGGGCAACCTTCAGCTTTGTATGGTTCGCAAGCCAGTCTGCCAGACCGTTCACAAACTGAATATCCACATGCTGGATTATTACAACAGGGACATTCACCGTATCCGGTATATGCGATACAATTTCAGTAAGAGCCTTTGGTCCTCCTGTTGAAGAACCTATTATTATCATGGACCGGAAAGATTTAAAAACATCTTTCTTTGCTGTCAGCTCGTTTTTTCCATTCAGTTTTTCTTTTCCAATCAATCTCTCAATCACGGCGATTTTTTTAAGCAGTTCTTCCTTTCCCTTAATATTACCGCCGCGGTCAATTACAGGCGTGCTCTGGGCATCAAGAGCCCCTCTGCCCATGGCTTCGAAAACTTTTGACGCATGTTTTGCAACTTCATCAGTCACTATGAGGATAGCGCAGGGATTCTCCTTCATAATCACCTGAATGGCCTGAAGTTCCCCCATAACCGGAAGATCAAGATCCATCAATATCAGGTCAGGTTTGTCATGAGCGGCGTTTCTAACCGCTTCAGCTCCATTTGAGGCAGTCCATGCAATTTTATAACCCGGCTGAGAAGAAACAACAGCAAGGAGAATATCCGTTGCCGCCGTATTGTTGTTCGCTATTGCAATACGCATTTTCTTACGCTTCCCCTATCAAATCCCGAACTGCATTATTCAGGCTTTCGTCGTGGAAACTGCTCTTTGTCAGGTAATAATCGGCCCCGGCTTCAAGTCCCATTATTCTGTCTTCTTCCCTGTCCTTGTAAGAAACAATAATTATGGGCAACCCTCTCAGGTTGGAATCACCTTTTATTTTCCTTATGAGTTCTATGCCGTTCATGCGGGGCATATCTATATCAGAGATAACCAGATCAAATCTATGGAGCGTCAGGGTATTCCAGCCGTCCATACCGTCTACGGCTACCGTAACTTCATAACCGCTGTTTTCAAGGAGTCTGCGTTGCACTTCACGCACCGTCAATGAATCATCCACCACAAGAATACGCTTCTTTAAAACTCCCGCAAGCTCCTTCCTGTCGCCGACTTTATTTAGTCTGCCGTGGGTCAGCAGATTATCGATGGAGCGGACAAGATCATCCACATCGAGAATAAGAACCGGGGAACCATCCTCCAGGATCGCACCCGCGCTGATATTGGGTATGGTGCCGAGACGGGGATCAAGGGGAATAACTACCAGTTCGCGCTCGCCGAGAAATTTGTCCACAACAAGACCGTATTGGTTTAAACGGTCGCTTATCACCGCAATATATAATCCCGGATGGCTCTCATCAGAAGGAGGTATGTGAAGGGCCTGGTGCGCGTCAACTACACCGATGTGCTCATTTTCAAATGTGTAGAATTGTTTATCCTCCAGTATTTTCAGGCTGTCCTTGTCGGATTGCAGAATATGGTCAATACGGCTTAGCGGTATGGCGTAAGGCTCCCCGCAAATATCCACCAGCAGCGCTCTAAGAACAGATAAGGTCAACGGGAGTTGTAAATAGAAAGAAGTGCCGCTGCCGGGTTTTGTTTCTACTCTCACTGAACCGCCCACTTTTTGGACCATGGACAATACCACATCGAGGCCTACCCCGCGACCTGAAACCTCGGTAATTTTTTTTGCTGTTGAAAAACCGGGCAGAAAAAGGAAATCCAGAAGCTCTCCCTCAGTAAGATTGGCCGCCATTTCCTTTGACGCGTGGCCTTTCTCGACAACCTTCCGGCGTATCTTCTCCGCATCAATTCCCCTTCCGTCTTCGGTGAGCCTGATGTTTAACGTGCCGGAGCTGTGCCGCGCCTCAAGAATCAGAGTGCCTTCAACAGGCTTATTTGCTGCGATGCGCTCTTGGGGCATTTCCAGTCCATGATCTATGGCGTTGCGGAGAAGATGGGTTAACGGAGCTTCCAATTTTTCAAGAATATCCCTGTCAACTTTTGTTGACTCACCAAGAATCCGGAAGTTAACTTTTTTTCCCATGTTTTTTGCAAGATCGCGGACCATACGTGGGAACCCGGGCAGACCGTCGGAAAAAGGTCTCATCCTGATTGCGACAACCTCACCGTATAACCTGTCGGCAAGGTGCTCAAGGTTGCGTGAAAAAAGTTCAAAATCCACTATCTGCGTAACAAGAAGATCTCTGATCTGGTCAAGCTGCTTTAAAGATTCACCGAATTTTTCCTGGATTTCTTTCGGCACAGACTTGTTTTTCGTAAATTCGAATATCCCCTCTAATGCGCTCCCTAATTCAAGATGCCAGTCTTTCATCTTCAACAGGGAAGTTGAAAAAGGTTTTGTCGATCTTGCCTGCACAAGACATTCGCCTGCAAACCCCATGAGACGATTCAAACTTTCCGAAGCAACACGGACAAAACTTTCTTCGTCTTTTTCTTCAGGTCTGGCTTTTAGTGTCACATCCTGGTTTACAGGGGGAGTTAATGTCTCATAAACAGGCACATTTTTCCCGGATGTTTCAGGTAATATCTCTTTCGGCCTCTCAATCTCCGGCGCTTTCGACAGAGTCTCTTCTTCAATCTCAGGCGCTACAGGCGCCGGTTTCTTTTCAGGTGCTTTTGCCGGCTGTCCTGTGAGAATATCCCTCAGGCTGCCGCTTAACGCATCTATTGCTTCGGTTTGACCTGCCAGCCACTCAGGAATTGCTGCTATCTCAATTGTTGTAAGATGTAGAAAGAGATCATTGCCCTGCAGGAGCATGTCAATATGATCGGAGACAAGCTTGAGTTTGCCGTGCTGAGCCGCTGAAAGAACATCTTCCATGGCATGGGCAATGCCTACGACAGCATCCAGCCCTACGATTCGCGCCGCTCCCTTGATCGAGTGGGCTGCGCGCATGAGGGGCTCAATCTTTTCAGGCGTCTGGTTCTGCTCAACCTCTACGAGCCCGGTTTCCAATATCTTTGTATAATTTTCCGCTTCTATACGGAACAAATCGAGCATGGAAAGATCAGCCATATCTGTCTGGTTTTGTGTTGTCAACTTTCCAGGCTCCTTTTTAAAGCATGAATAAATTTGTTTTCACCCAGCAACCCGACTTTCTTTTCATTCAGATTGAAGATGCCTTCGATAAGCGTCATGGGAGATTTGGATAATGTTACAGGCGGTTCTTTCAAATCCGATGACGATATGCGGTAAATGCCCAGGATTTCATCAACGGGGAAAACATATCTTTCACCGTCTTTATTTACTACCACCATACGTTTATAGACTATCGCATCGTCTTTCCTGTTTTCCTCTTCATGGGTATATTCCAAAAGGTCGGCTACGGAGACGCAGAGAAGCAACTCCCCGTTTATATTCACAATCCCCTTAAAAACATTGTTCGTTCTTAAGGGCACGCGGTGAACAACACGCACATTTGTTGTCTCCTGCAAAAAAATTGTTTTCAGCGCCAGCCATTCATTTTTTATCCTCACTATAATTACCGATATGGTATCAAGGGCCTCAGTTTCTTTAACTCCCGTAAGATTCCTTGTCCATTCTTCGAGAAATTCATCTGAAACCTCCCGGTCAAAAAGGGTTCTGCCGGCTTTATTGTATTCAACACAGTTACGGCAATGGACCATATCAGCAAGCTTCGGGCAGGTAAAATCTCCAAAAACACCGATTTGCTTCCAGCAATGAAGAGGGCTGATGTTACTTTTATTGTTCATGCCCCCGCCTCAGACCTTTTTATCCGGCCCTGCATTGCCGAAGACTTTACATGGTCGCCTTTCTTTTCATATAAAAACTTCATATGCAGCAATGTTTCATAGTGGGAGGGGTCCAAATACAGGACTTTTTGAAAAAAGTTTTCTGCCTTGTCAAAATTATTTAACGCCAGGTTGATAAGCCCCGCCAGATAGTAGGCCTCCTTGTTGTGGTCGTTCTTCTTTATGAATTGCCGGCACATAGACAGAGCCCGGTCAAGCGATCCCGCATCTGCAAGCTCCCGGATAGCGGCAAGCTTTTCAGTCTCGCCCGGCACTTTGGGTGCAGCCCCTGTTTTCGCACCATTGCTTCGAGGCAAAGGCTCTGCAGGAAGGGCAAGCCGGGATTGTTTCGATACTTTTGTCTTGAGAGCATGGTTTTGTAAAAGGGGTATCTGCGTCTTTGTCTTATGGGAGACAGAAACCTCTTCCTTCCCTACCTCAATTTTCATGCAGGCAAAGGATCGTGGATGCTTTATCGGCTTGTATCCATATTGCAGAAAAGAAATTAATTCTGCGTGCCCGTTAAAAACAATACCCTTCGGAACCAGGAGACGGTCAATATTGTCAAAAACCTTTTTTCTCGCGTCACTGGTGAGGTATATAAGGAGATTTTTGCAGAAAATTATCTGATAAGGCCCATGATTCCACAGAGCATGAGGCTGCGTAAAATTGTCCCTGTAAAAATTTACCGATCCGGCTATAGTAGGATCAAGGACAAACCCTTCTTTAGAATGCGTAAAATACTTATCCCGGTAATCCTTGTTCTCGCCTCGAAAAGCGCCTTTACCATATACGGCCTGCTTTGCCGTCTCAATTGTCTTCGGGTTTATATCCACCGCGTCAATTTGAAAATCTTCAGGCAACAGGCCTGCTTCCAGCAGCGTAATAGCTATTGAATAAGGCTCTTCTCCTGTGGAACAGGGCACGGAAAGAACCCTGAAGATATTTCTCTCAGATGCCGGGTTTTCATCATGTACATATTTCTTCAAATAGTTAAAGGATTCGGTGTCGCGAAAAAACCAGGTTTCGGGGACAGTCACATCCTCAATCAGTTCTTCAAACTCCGCAGGGTCTGATCTGAGCTTGTGAAGGTACTTATTCACATCATCAATCATGAAAAGTTCCATACGCGTGTTGACTGCGTCCGCGATACGTTTTCTCCCTATGGATTCGGGTTCAAGCCCGATTTTCTTTGACAGAAGTTCCTCTACGTGAACCATCCCCACTTCAGAGACAGCGCTTCCGGTAAAAGAATGATTTGCTGTTGTTCCGCCTTTCCCGGCATCATCGGGCACTGCGCAGCAGGCATTAACAGACATGCCTTTATAATATGGTAATGTCATTGTTTTCCTTTAATGCGTCAAATTCATAACCCTGTATGGTTTCAGGGGGGAGTTTTTCTATTCTTATTCTTTGAATCATACCCTTCTCATCAAAGATGACGTCACCTAAATATTTGGCCTCATCAACCTCTATGCCGGGAGGCTGGAATGCTTCCTCTTTGCAGAAAATTGTTTCTGTAGCCCTCTCAGCCAAAAGCCCGAGACTATGATGGTTTTTATCAATACCCACATAGTCAACCAGGATAACACGGGTACTGAAAAATGGTTTTGAAGGCTTGCCGGAAATTAAAACCGAAAGATCAACTACAGGCACTATGGTCCCGCGGTAATTGAATAATCCTGAGAAATACGCCGGGACATGAGGAATTTTCTTGAAAACAACCATAGGCGTAACTTCAATAATGCTGGATACTTCCAGGCAATAACGCTCATTATCTATCTCAAAAACAAGAAAAAGCATTTATACCTGCGAATCTATGGAAAATCGGGCTACTTCATTTTCCAGATCTTTTACTGCGGCGTTAAGCTGTTCCGTAACACCTCTGAATTCTATTAAAGAATCCCTGGTTTGTCCGGCAGCCTGATTTAAATGACCCATGGATTCACTGATCTGGGAAGCACTCTGAGATTGCATCTGCATTCCCTGATTTACAGATTCAAACTGCGGCACCAGCTCCTGGGTATGCTCAATAGCTCTCAACAAATCTATGCTTATTTCCGCAATCTTTTCCGTACTTGTCCGCGTCTGATCCGTATACAGTTCGACAGCCTGAGCGCCGTCCCTCATCGCTTCCCTGGTTTCCATAATCATACCTTCAATATCCAGGGCAGACACGGCAGTCTGGTCTGCAAGACGCCTGATTTCTCTGGCAACCACTGAAAAGCCGATGCCGTATTCCCCTGCTTTTTCCGCTTCAATGGCCGCGTTGAGAGAAAGAAGGTTGATCTGGTTCGCCACTTTTGTAATCGTTGTAATTACCTGGGTGATATTATCCATCTTTTCATTCACCACTCTCAGTTTCCCGGAGCTTTCCGTTGTATTTTCCAGAAGTCCCTTCATTGTCGCGTTTATATCCGACAGGCTGGACATGCTGGCGCTCGCCATTCCCGCGGCTTCTGAAGCCATCATCGATACCGTATTCATGGTTTTTACAAATTCCTGAGAAGTAGCTGAAATTTCATTGCTTGTCGCGCTTACTTCATTGATTGACGAAGCCTGTTCGGCCACAGTTGCTTCAAGCTGCCTTGCCGATGCCGCTATCCGGGATGATGATGCACTCACCTGAATACCTGATTTTCCTACCTGTATAAGCAAGGCATATAGGCTTGAAGTCATTGTGGCCATTGCATGGAAAAGCCGGTAAATTTCATTTCTCTGGTTTTCCGAGAACACTTCCGTTTTCTCCTTTAAGTGGAGATCGGCTTTGCCTGTTTTCTCAAGGTCTTCCATTGCCTTCCGCAAATTTCCGCTCGCAATTTCTCCGGCAATGTCTATCACCTTTCCAAGAGATTTCGTAATATTGCGGGAAATAATCACAACAACAACTGAAGCAAAGAACAACATCACCAGGCTCAGAAAAAGCGCTGAAAATCTCTTGTTTACAAAACTTTTTTCCCTTTTATCAAGCAGCCCCTGCAGTTCCAGCATGGAAGCCTTCCTGAGTCTGGCGCCTGTATTAAGAACATTTCTTGCAGTTTCATAAAATTCCATAACAGGTATTTTGAAATTCGGATCATTGGAAAAACGTTTCAATATAAAAAGAAAAGGAGTAACGGATGCTTTGTACGCTTCCAACAGAGGAGGAATATTATTTTGAACCATAGTATTGACGCCGTGCTGTTTTTTGTTCTCACTGATTATCGTTTCCACGCTCTGAGTGATATGTTCAAGATCATCTTCAAGCATGGCGGAGAAAACAGCAAATTTCATCCTGTCTTCCTGGGACACATAACCTTTGTAAATCACCGACTCCGCAAAAAGCATGAATGAACCCAGCTTCCCCTGTATCTTCGGCATAGTAAGAAGCCCGACATCAATTAAATAGGTAGTCTCAAGACTCGGATCAAGGACCATATTCGATGTATCCCCTACCCTTTTAATCAGCGCAGAAACCGGTCTTATTATCATTTCTTCATGGGCGTCGTCATTCTGGGTGGTTCCGTTGTTTTTCCAGTTGGAACGCAATTCCTTCCACTTTTTGTATATCTCCGGAATATAACCGCCTTCAATTCCGGCTGCTTTCAGGCTCTTCTCATTAATCTGCAGCAGGTCTTCCGATTTTTTCCCTTCTTTTTCGAGAATGGAGAATTGCTTTTCAATTTCCTGGGAAAGATGGTCTATTTTCTCTTCCACAGTCGTGCTGCCTTCAATATGGAGACGCACCAGCAATTGATGCTTTGGAGTAAGTTCCGCGATAGTTTCCAGGGGCATGAGCAGCTTGTTTCCACAGGATTCAAGACGGGTAAAACCGATGTCGCGGTTAAACCCTGAGACCATGTAAAACAGGAGTACAATTATGGGTAGCGCAAAAATAATACTTCCGATGAAGATTTTTTCCAGAATAGTAAATCTGTTAAAGGATATTTTCATAATTATCCGCGGTTCAGCTTAAAACGTGAAACCTCATTCTGCAAAACCTGCACTGCGGAATTGAGCTGTTCCGTAACACGTTTATATTCCATGAGAGAATCCCTCGTCTGCTCCGCTGCTGTAGACAACTGGTTCATGGCCTCGCTGATCTGCTGCGCTCCATCGACCTGCATGTGCATCCCCTCATTTACCACTTCGAATTGCGGACCAAGCTTTCTTGCCTGATCGATAATATCACCGAGTTGATCGCCTATAATTTCAACAGCTTCCACATTTCGTCGCACCCCTTCGGCAAACTTGTCCATTTCCATAACACCGGACGAGACTGAAGACTGCATCTCCTTAACCATATATTCTATATCTTTCGTGGCTATCGCCGTCTGATCGGAAAGACGGGTAATCTCACGGGCAACCACTGAAAATCCTTTCCCGTATTCTCCGGCCTTCTCTGCTTCAATGGCGGCATTCAGAGATAAAAGATTTGTCTGATCTGAAATTTTATTAATGGTTGTAACAACACCGGAAATCTTGTTCGCCTTTTCATTAATAATACCCAACTTTGACGATATATAACCGGTAGCCTCTATGAACGAGCGCATTGACGACTGCATACGGTTAAGGGAATCACGTCCTTCTTCGGCCATGCCGGCAGTCTCTGAGGCTGTTTCACTGACGCCGCCCATAGTCTGCATCAAATCTTCAGATGTGCCGGATATTTTATTGGTTATTGCAGTAACCTCCCGGATTGACGCAGCCTGTTCCGCGACTGTTGACTCAAGCTGTCTTGCTGACGCTGCTATTTCCGTTGTAGATGAAGTTACCTGTATGCCGGAAATCTGTACCTGTCCTATAAGAGAATCGAGATTCCGGGTCATGTGATTAAGGGCGCTTAAAAGCTGGCTGATTTCGTCAGTCCCTTTGGCCTGCATCTCTTCCTCAGCGTTATTTATCCGCAGATCGCCTTGCGCAACCAGTTGCAGACTTTTCTTCATAACTGACAACGGCTGCGTGATGGTCCTCGCAATAAGCCAGGATACCGATATAACAATAAATGTTAGAATAACCATTACAAGAGCCAGTTTCAGGGCTTTATTTATAAAAATTTTATCGATATCATCCGTATAAACTCCTGAGCCTATTACCCATCCCCAGGGTTCAAATCCTTTTACATATGTAATTTTAGGGGTATCTTTTTCAGCCCCGGGCTTTCTCCATGAATACTCAACAAAACCGGCCTTTTGGGCTCTTACTTTTTCAACAAAGGCAATCACGATTTTTTTGCCTTTAACATCTTTCAGTTCCGACTGGTCTTTTCCTTCCAGTTCAAAGTACGGGTGCGCAACCATGAATGCCTTCATGTCGTTTATCCAGAAATATTCATTTCCTTCATAGCGCAGAGACCTTACCATATCCTTTGATTTCTGCTGTGCTTCCTCTTCGCTGATTTTCCCGTCTTTGGCGGAATTATAATAGAACTGTACTACTTCATAAGCTGTTTCCACAACGTTTCGTGTTCGCGTTTTTTTCTCTTCAAAGAGGTCATTCTTCAAAGACACAAGGAATATCAACTCAGTTAAAAACAGGCTGAAGAGCGCTATTCCCACAATGATCCAGAATTTGTATTTAATCTTTAATGTACCCATAAAATTAGCCATCTAATACCCCCATATGTAACCCTTAATGCCAAGTTGCCTTCATTTGCATACCTTCGTTGTCTCCTCGTCACTTTCCTCGACGTACTATAACGTACGCCTGCGTCGGCTTCTCGTCGACGCCCGGGGCACCCACAAAGTGGGTCGTGCTTTTGAATGCAACTTGGCATAAAACATATTATCATAAAAAATCATGGATTTTTCAACGTTTTATCGTACTCGCCGATATTCCGAAGAAAGATGCCGTCTTCGTAATATTCCCATGTCATTCTTATATGCATCGTAATATTTGCTTCAAATATGTTGTTATATCCTTTTATCTTTTTAGCCCTTAATGATGGATGTTTCTGATTGTCAATAATAAGAGCAAGCTTATTTTTCAATGCGTTCTTCGCATCATCCGAAAGCTCTGTGACTTTTTCCCGAAAAAGGTCTGAAAAATAAATGTTCAAACTTTACAATCCTAATTTTTCAAAAAGCTCTTCTTTATTTGAGGCTTTATTTATTTTACCCTGATTTTTTTGTTTGTCTGTCTCCATCTCGTTTTTTTGCCATTCAGGGCTGTAAAACCAGGCCTGGTCTTTCGGCACAACTACCACGGGCGTGATGACTAATTTACCGTCTTTTTCTTCAACATCGAGTTTGTCGCCGACTTTAAGATTTAACTTCTTTACAAAATCCTTCGGTATGGTAACCTGGGATTTTTGCTTTAAATCAACCAGCATAGGAGCACCTCTGTTTTACTGTCAAACTTTCTAACATCATAGTATAGCAACTGATGTGCTAATTCAAACATTAATTTTGGTTCATCCGGTTTTTGCGTACTTTTTTGAAATGAAATAATGCCATAAAATGTTGGCTGCCTGTTTGCCTGTACCTACAATTAAATAGCCTTGGCAATGCCGCAGAATATCGATTATCACATGAAAGAGAGTAACATGCAGCTTAGAGAGTGGCCAGTTTCATGACACAATCCGCTGCACATGCGGTTAGGCAAGGTTTTCTCTCATAAGTTTCTTCAAGGGATAATTCAATGAGCGCCCCTCCATTCTTCCAATAACTCAACTTACCAGGTGAAAGATTTTTGCAAGCTTTGCATGAAAATGTATGGCCCTTGCAAAAGTGGGGATGAGCATAAAGACCATTGCTCCGACTACAAATGACAGGGTGACATTTTTCCAGGTCAGCACTCCCTTTTTGCCCCATTGTATCAGGAAATATACTCCGCATGGTATGTAAAAAATTGTCGCGGTGACCACCCCGGGAGAGTATTCCTTGGCAAGGAGAGAAGATGAAATATGGAGAAATGCGTTGGATAGAACCCACATACTGCCGGCCATTCCAACCCACAGGTATTTTGTCGAATTCTTATAGTAGAGATAACAGCCGAAGGCCAGAATCACAAAGAACATAAAATTTCCGATTAAATTCTGGGTCCAGTCGAAACTGCCGAAATATCGATCTCCCCATTCAACAAAACCTAAGGTAAATTCTTCCACCATGTGAAAACAGTAAATAAGGCAAAGAACAAAAATTCTCCCCGGCTTCTCATCCATAAAGCTTTCCTCCTTCATAATATTCAATCATAGATTGATGTCTTAACTATGTTGCCTGACGAGGCTGTAGAAAACCCCTAAATTTGCTTTTCTGCAACACGTAACTACCTGATATTACAAAAGCCGATTTTGTTGAAATCGACTTTTTCTCCAGGCATAACGGGGGCAACAGCGACGGCCGAAGGCCGTCCACTACATTTGTTAGTTGGTCAGGCCTCCTCCAGACATGGTAGAACCGGTTTAAGAGGAACTAAAATAACCCAATAAGGAAGAAGCCTTATGAACTTTTCCAAAGGACAACACAAATTCTACCTTGGTATCGATCTTCATGCAAGAAAAATGTATCTCTATATCCTTGATGAAAAAGGGGAGGTAAAACTACACAGGAATATGGACAGGGGACAGAGAAGTCTTTCTCAAAGTGCCTGTATTTCAGTCCTTCCTTTGCTTCTTATACGATTTGATGAACCGTCCAAAAGCCTTATCCTTTTTCCGTTTGTCCAGGTATGACATCTCGTAGTATTCCGACTCTTTTCTGAGCTTGGTATAGCTGGAATAGCGATCCTCACTCAGTTCACCACTTTCGACGGCAGCTCGGATGGCACAGCCGGGCTCGAGTTCGTGGCTACAATTCTCATAGCGACAATTTGCGGAAAGGGCGACAAGGTCTTCAAAACCTATGTTGACCCCATCACCAGCACCAACAAGCCCCAGCTCTCGCATACCAGGCGTATCAATCAGCATCGCACCTTGATCAAGAACGATGAGCTGGCGGCGCGAGGTCGTATGGGTGCCTTCTCCCGTACCGCTGACAGCCTTTGTGTCATAAGCGTCCTGACCGATCAGGTGATTGATGAGTGTCGTCTTCCCAACACCCGATGAGCCAAGCAGGCAATACGTCCTTCCCGGAGACAGCGTCTGTTGAAACTCGTCAAACCCGATCCCGTTGACATTGCTGAGGGCAAGCACTCTGGCCTTGGTGGCGGTTGATTTGATGATCGCAAGCTTCTGCTCCAGTTCATCCTTGGTGATCAAGTCCGTCTTTGTAAGAATGACAACAGGTTCAACATGTCCGTCCGCTGCCATAACCAGGTACCGATCCATGCGGTGGGGATTGAAGTCAAAATGGCATGATTGAACAATGAAAGTCGTGTCTATGTTAGCTGCAATCATCTGAAAATCAACATTTTCACCAGCGGTTTTGCGGCGCAAGAACGTCTTTCGCGGGAAAACCCGGTGGATAATTGCTGCTGTGTCATCATTGTAATATTGCGCTGTCACCCAATCTCCGACACATGGCAGATCGATGGAGCTTTCAATTTGATAAGCAAGCTTCCCTGTCAGTTCAGCCGGAACCTCTCCAGATTCGTTCCTTATAAGATATGAGCCACGGTCAACTGCGGATATGCGGGCAATGCTGCAATCATCCCGGCAGAACTCACTGGAATGAGCTTCGAGCCATTGGTCAAATCCCAGATCTCTTAATTTCATATAGTCGTTCACCAAATCGTGTGATCCTCATCCGTACGATTGTCGGGGGCGCGAAGCGTCCTCAACAACGCAATGCTCACCGAGACGCGCATAGCGCGGATTCGGTGCAGCTAATAGTTATCCTTTTTTCACGCCGCAGTCTTGAGTGTCACGTGCATTCCTGCTTTTGTCGCAAGAGTGATCAGCATTTCAAGGCTGAACTTTTCCCATTTACCTCTGGCAAGGTCGGAAACTCTGGACTGAGTGATGCCCAGTATTTCAGCAGCCTTGGCCTGTGTAAGCCTTCTTGCTTTGATAAACTTCCGAATATCAGCCATAAGATCAGCTCGCATTTGGAGAATTGCTGATTCATCAGGAGAATATCCGAAATCGACAAACACGTTGCCGGACGAACTAATTATGGGCTCGCTCATATAGCACCTCCAATTTGCGTGAGCCGTTTGCGGGCCAACTCGACATCGTTCCTGTTTGTTTTCCGGCCCTTCTTCTGAAAGGCATGAAGTATATAGATGGCGTCGGCGATTTTTGCGACATAAAGCACTCGCCAAGTACATGAATGCGGATTTCCTTTACACCGGGGCCTACTGACTGCATAGCCTTCCAGTCTCGTGGTTCAAGCCCGTTTTGGACGGCCCGAAGTTCAAAACCTGCGACACGGCGTGCCTCTTCGGGAAAATCCCGAAGATCGTCGAGACTTGATCCGACAAACTTCAACGGCTTTACGCTCATAAGATTATTATATAAGTTTTTATATATTTCGCAAGCTTATTTATTGTCTTGCTTCAACAGGGATAACAAAAAGGTCAGCGATGTGGCCTGCTTTACTGCCACGTTCGTTGCGCCGCGTTGGGCTGGGTTTTGGTTCCATATCTATTTCCCAATTGAAATATTGAAGGATGTCCCGCCTGTATTCACAGCATTTTGTGACGATTTGCTTAAAAATGAATTGCTTCTCAGGAAGCAAAAATTAAATAACCACTCGGCTTCGAAACGGAATTCATATCATGTTGCCCTTTTTTCTTTCCATTTTCACACCGTGTCATGAGATTGTCAAGCGATTTTTTGAGCTACCGCACCTCTGACTGTACGCTTGTGCGAAGCTTTCGTCTGCTTCTCAAATGCTATCTGTAAAGTCGTATTTTAGAGAAAACCCACACAGTATCGAGTACAGGAAGACATAAATAAAATTTCATTCTTCTATTTTTTAAAAAAAACGAAAATGGCAAGATCGCACACAACACCTACAAATGTGCGTGGCAGGTATATTAATATTTTATTTATTTCTGTAGGAAATATTGCATAATTGCTAACAAATAACACCGAATGACATTTTTTGTAACTTTAACTCATGTTACATCGTTATTTCTTCTTCCTCTATCTCAGGTATATAATCATCATCTGAAGTATCCACGCCCACTATTGTCTCGCTATCAAGTTCCTTTGTTATTAGGTTTATAGCTTCATCTATTCGTAACGCTTTTCTTCTTGCTGCACCATACATTGAATATAATTTATCGTAAGCTGCTGATTCAGGTATTTCCAGCAGCTCGAAATCGTCTATAATTTTACCATTCTCATCATACAATGCTAATTTTACCGAGCTAGGTTCTCGATCTTCATAAAAAAACTGAATCGTTAATGAGAAATTCTTAAAATCGATAAGAAATCTGTTTTCTACTGCTGTTCTTTTCCAATTAGCTTTACCATCCATGGTTTTTATATAAAGCTTGTCCACTAAATCAATGTAAGCTTCGGGTATCATATCAATCTCCTTATGTTAAAAAATACTTTTTGCTTCCCAACCAATCATTTAGCTGTTTTGAAATATCTGAAAGTTGTTTGTTGCAATTGGTTATCCGTGCATCATGACTTTCGTTCTTTATCTTTTCCTCTAAAGCTTCTTGTATTATTGATAACTGGGTCAATGAGGTTTTAAAATTAACACGAGCAGTCTCTGTCGTATTATTATAAAGATGTTTTAGCTGTACTAATTGTGAGTAAACATCTGTTGTTCTTATTATTGCAGGTTTAAATTCTCCATTCCTTAAAAAAGTTTTTATTTCTTCAATTGTTCTTATACATACCGTTATATCTGTTAAGGAAACATTCTTTTTTATTGCCTTTTGCGCTTCTTCAGCAGCTTCTTTGGCAGCCATAGCGGCATCCTTAGTTTTTTTAATTTGTACCATTGCAATGACCAAACAGATGATTGTTATAATAAAACCTATTATATTTATAACATTCATTACTGAAATGTTTTGTCCGCTATTCAAAGTTCACCAAATGTGATTGATAAACAAATAATTTCAGTTCACCGCCTTTATTCACGTAAGCTATTTATTCCATTGTGATATTTTATTCAATCATTGTCAACTATAAAATAGTCTGATTCAATTCACATTACCAATCAGTAGTCCCTCATAACTACTGTTCGCTCTGGCTACAGTCAACAATAACTACCAGTAAGCACAGATAATCCGTTAAGTTAGATGCTTATTAATTACAGGAAGCTATACGTGCCTAAGGAAAAATCCGCACAGTGTGCATTTCGGGAAGAAAGCAGCGCCTCAGGCAAAAACCACGCAGTATCAGCTTCAAGAAGCAGTGCTTCAGGCAAAAACCTCTAACCTCTAACCCTTGACTCCTTGACCCCTATCTATCGGTTTTTGCCAATAGAAATTCACATATCAGCATCCAAGATAAGCTTCTTTTACCCTTGGGTCGCCGATGAGTTCCGTTCCTGAACCGGAAATGGTAATCCTTCCTGTTTCAAGCACGTAAGCCCTTGATGCAATGGACAGGGCCATAAGCGCATTTTGTTCAACCAGGAGGATTGTGACGCCTGTATGGTTAATTTCCTTGAGAATCTGGAAAATATCGCGGACCAGAAAAGGTGCAAGGCCCATGGAAGGTTCATCGAGGAGCATCATGCTGCCTCTGCTCATAATCGCACGGGACAGGGCAAGCATCTGTTGTTCTCCCCCTGAAAGCGTTCCCCCGAGCTGATTTCTTCTCTCATGAATCCGTGGGAAAAGTGAAAAAATACGGTTATAGTCTTTTAAAACTTCTTCCTTATCCTTGCGCTGCCATGTGGCAAGCTTCAGATTTTCCATAATCGTGAGGTTCCCGAAAATACCGCGGCCTTCCGGCACATGGGCAATTCCCATAGCCACAATCTCATGGGCAGGCACATTTCGCAAATCTCTCTGCCTGAAATATATGCTGCCCTTGTAAGGTATCATACCCGAAACAGCACGTAAGGTGGAAGATTTGCCTGCGCCGTTTGCCCCGATAAGGGTAACAATTTCACCTTCATTTACATAGAATGATATGTTGTCTACAGCCTTGATATTTCCATATGTGACAGTGAGATCTTTTACTTCAAGCGTAATCCCCTTTTCGCTCACCCCTGCATCTCCTTATGCATTTCCTTGCCCAGATATGCTTCAAGCACCAAGGGATTATTCTGTATCTCATGGGGTTTTCCCTGAGCTATAGTTTCACCGAAATCAAGTACAATCAGGCGTTCACAGATATTCATAACAAGATGCATCTGATGTTCAATAAGCAGGATGGTAAGGTTAAAATCGTTCTTTATCCTGTAGATAAGCTCCATAAGCCGGTCAACTTCCTGAGAATTCATACCGGCAGCAGGCTCGTCAAGGAGCAGAAGCTTCGGTTCTGTTGCAAGGGCTCTGGCAATTTCCAGTCTTCGCTGCAAACCATAGGGGAGGTTCTTTGACAGTTCATTTGCATGAATATCCAGGTTTAAATGGGCAAGCAAATCCATGGAACGGGATATTATCTCTTCTTCCTCCCTGCAGAAACGTCCTGTATGAAAAAGCGCTTCAATGGGGTTATATTTCACCTTTGCATAACAGGCAGTCCTCACATTATCAAGAACCGTCATTTCTTTGAAAAGACGAATATTCTGAAAAGTACGGGCAATACCGAGGGCGGTAATCTGATTCGGCGGCTTTCCGACGATTCGTGAACCTTCAAAAATAATGCTCCCCTGTGTCGCCCTGTATACACCGGTGATGAGGTTGAAAACAGTAGTTTTCCCTGCACCATTCGGTCCGATAATTCCCACAAGTTCCCGGGGCTCCAGGTCAATGTTGAAGTTTGATACTGCGCCCAATCCGCCAAAATAGTGAGTTACACCACGGGCATTGAGTATTGCCATTATCTGCCCCCTCTTTTCTCACGCCATCGTATGCTTGCAAAAATATCGCGCACAGGAATAAACCAGCTAAATTCTTTAAGACCCATAATGCCCCTTGGCCGGAAAATCATGAGCATTACCAGCATAAGCGGCATAAGCACCATACGCCATACGCCCATGGGCCTCAAAACCTCCAGCAGTACCGTGTAAATTGTGGCCCCGAGAATTGATCCTGCAATGGACCCGATACCGCCGAGGTATACCATGATAAGAATGTCCGTTGATTTTATAATGTCAAAGGCACGGGGACTGATAAACTGTAAAAGATGGGCAAACAGTGCTCCTGCAATCCCAGCGAAAAATGAGGATACAACAAATACAATAATTTTTACCTCTTTTGTATTAACGCTCATTAAGTCGCTTGCTATCTCATCTTCACGTATTGAGAGGACACCTCTTCCGAAATTTGAGTAAACAATGTTCCGTATGGCCCACACGGATAGCGCTGCCCAGAAGAATACCCAGGGAAGTGTGGACAGTTTCTCCATACCGAGAAAGCCTCTGGGTCCGCCAAGGACATCAATATTTTCTATGGCTGACTTTACAATCATGCCGAAGGCGAGGGTGACAATAGCAAGGTAATCGCCTCTTGTTTTAAATGACGGAAAAGCGACTATCAATCCCACAAGGGCTGCACCGATACCTCCCGCAAGCACTGCAAGGGGAAAAAGACATGCCGTCAAGTGAACAGGAAAAACTTTTACCGTGAGCCAGGAAGCAATATACGCGCCTACAGCCATGAAACCTGCATGTCCTACGGAAAATTCTCCCATATAACCGTTTATCAGGTTGAGGCTCAATGCGAGGATAATATTTATGCCAACATACATGAGGACAAGCTGTACATAGAGATCAAGGAGATCAAAATGATGGATTACAAGGGAGGCAAGAAAAACAAGCCCCAGAAGCGCCGGTAAGAGCCAGCGCACATGCATCAATCTTCCCCAGAATTGCCTGATTTTATTAAATACGCCTTCCCTGTTTTCCACAGTTATACCTTCTGGGGATAGGGTTTGCCGAGTATGCCGTAAGGCCGGAATATAAGCAGTGCAAGCAGGAGCGCAAAGGCAACAATGTCGCGGTATGTAGAGGGGAAAAAGGCAACAACCATAATTTCCACCATGCCGAGGATATAGCCGCCGATCATGGCGCCCCGGATATTGCCGATACCGCCTACCACGGCAGATATGAAAGCCTTCCATCCCACCATAATCCCCATATACGGGTCGATTACCGGATATGCCAGGCCGTACATTACGCCTGCCGCTCCTCCAAGGCCGGCGCCGATAGCAAAGGTTGCAGAAATGATAAGGTTTATCGGCACCCCCATAAGAGGCGCTATTGCCTTGTCCCAGGAAATGGCGCGCATGGCCATTCCTACCATAGTCTTCCTTACAATCAGGTCCAGGATCAGCATCAACAATAATGAAAGTACAATAATAAATATCTGAAGAGAAGATATGGATACACCAAGAATAGTCCATGTAGTATGAGACATAAGCTGCGGTATTTGTTTAGGATAGGGATTTAAGGCAAGGGTAAGGTTCTCCAGAAAAAGGCCTACCCCCAGTGCTGTAATAATTGCAGATACACGGGGCGCCTGCCTTAAGGGTTTATAGGCCAGACGTTCAATTACAACCCCGAGAAGGGCCGTACCGAACATAGATATTAATATGACAGGCACAAAAGAGAGTTCCAGGGAAACTGCCGCAACAAAACAGAGAAAAGCCCCCACCATGAAGAGATCGCCATGAGCAAAATTTATCATGGTGAGAATTCCATATACCATTGTATATCCAAGGGCAATCAATGCATATATGCTGCCGAGTTGAAAGGCATTCATCAATTGCTGGAGGACATAGGACATTTTAAATCACCGCGATCCAAAAACCGTATTTTAAATTTTTAATTTTGTCTTTAAAAACAGCAACCAACAACCCGGAATCAATATTAAGGTTTAGCAGTCGCAAAATATACAAATTTTCCGTCTTTAATTTGGAGTATCACCGCGCTCTTTATGGGATCGCCCGATCCTTCCTTGAACTGCATATTCCCTGTTATGCCATCGTACCCGGAGATTCCGGCTAATGCATCCCTGATTGCCTGCCGGTCAATTTTATTGGCTCCTTTGATCGCCTGCCAGAGGAGCCCGAAGGAATCATAGGTAAGGGCTGCTACATCATCAGGCATAGCCCCATGCTTTGCCTTAAAGGCTTCGATAAATTTTGTTGCCGAAGGGGTTGCAGCATCAGCAGCATAATGGGTACTGAAATAATAGCCTTCACAGTCTTTACCGCAGAGCTTGATCAGCTCCTGGCTCCCCCAGGCATCGCTCCCGAGGAAAGGCCCCTTTATGCCAAGCCTTTTTGCCTGCTGGATTTGAAGAGGAACTTCACTGTAGTAGTTAGGTAAAAACACAATGTCGGGATCAGCTTTCTTTATTTTGGTTAACTGGCCGGAGAAATCCCGATCGTTGGTGGTGTAAGTCTCAAAAGCAACAATTTTCCCTCCGTCTTTCTCGAAGGTTTCTTTAAAGAACTCGGCCTGACCCTTATTGGCGTCAGAAGCAACATCGTAGAGAACGGCAGCTTTTTTTGCCTTAAGATTTTCCATGGCAAATTTGGCAACAACACGGCCCTGAAAAGGATCAGTAAAACAGGCCCTGAATACATATTTTTTTGGGGCATTTGTTTTGGCGTCAAGGGTAGTTTTCGGATTCGTAGACCAGGGGGTTATAAGGACAACCTTTGAACTCTCGGCAATCTCTGATGCAGGGATTGCATAACGGGTTGCACTCGGGCCGACTATTGCATGGACATTCTTCTGGGTAATGAGTTTCTGGGCTGCCGAAGCGGATTGATCAGCCTTGCCGGCGTTGTCTTCAATGAAAAGTTCTACTTTATATTTTTTACCGTTGATATCGAGTCCGCCTGCATCATTCACTTCCTGGGCAGCCATTTCTGCCGCCTTCTTGCAGGACTCACCCACGGCAGGCATATCGCCGGTCAATTCAGCGATAACACCTATCCTGACAGTAGAACCTTTTTCATTGCTGCAGGCAAAAAGAAAAACAGAGGCAAACAGGCACAAAACTATTAATAAAAATCCTTTTTTCATAAAAATCTCCTTGAAGTTATAGAGCCTTTGATGTGCGGTTAGCATAACAAAGATAGGGCGGGATTGTCCACGATAAGTTAGCAGATTGTGTGACTGAAACGCTAACAGGTTTTTATAGAATTCTCAGACTGTTCTGGATAAGTTTTCTAACTCCGGAGAGTAGTTCTTCCTTTTCTTTTTGAGAGAATCCTTTTAGTATTTTTTCCTGACACTGATCCCGATCTCTTTCAATATTCGCCAAGGCTTCTTTTCCCTTTTGAGTTATTTCAAGTATCTTTACCCGCTCATCTCCAGGGTCTGATTTTCTTATAATAAATCCGTTTCTTTCAAGTCTCTTGGCAATGCCGGTCATATTGGCGCCTGGAACAAGCATGATCTGGCTCACATGAGTAATCCTGCACTGACCGTTTTTTGAAGCATCGAGCACTCTAAGGACATTGTATTGCGGAAAAGAGAGGTCATAGTCTCTGAAAACACCAGATATTATCCTCTTAAAAGTCTCTGCCGCTCGAACAACAGCCATCAAGAGTCTTTCTTCGTTGCACATATCATTTTTATAATCAATAATTGCCATAATTCTTCCTTAGCAAACCGGTTTTTTTATATTATATCAGAATACTTATCGAATATAAATACCCAATGTTATTAGGTACAAACAGCAGTATAGATTTATATGCAAATACACTGCCCTGCCGGCAAACAGCAGGGGACTAACCCCGTAGTGATCAGACAAAAAAATTAGCCCAACATATTCTTGCCCATACCCCCACGATATGATAGTATTTACAGATACATTTAAAGCAACAAACCGTAGGTAAATATGCCGGCAAAAGACAGAAAACAGGTTAAAATAAAATCTCTTGAAAAACATCATATCAGCCTTATAGTCAATGGGCAAATCTACGAATTAGATACAGGAGAAGGTCACGGTCAGGTCGAACCCTCGCATACGCTTGCCCACACGCTCAGGGAGACACTCGGTTTGACAGGAACCAAAGTATCGTGCGACAGCGGTTCATGCGGGTCATGTACCGTGCTTATAGATGAGAAGGCAGTGCTATCATGTATGACACTGACCATTGAGTGCGACAAAAAGAACATAACAACAATTGAAGGCTTGAAAGACCCTGCGACAGGCAGGCTCGATCCTCTTCAACAGACTTTTATTGACCATACGGCTTTTCAGTGCGGATTCTGCACTCCAGGAATAATCATGAGCGCAAAAGCACTTTTGACTGAAAATCCCTCTCCTGCGGAAGAAGATGTAAAAGAAGCCCTTTCCGGCAACTTTTGCCGTTGTATCAGCCACTACCAGGTTATAAATGCGATTATGGCATTATCAAAGCAGGCGGGACAGGAAAAATGACCGACACATACAGGTTTATCGGCAAGGCTACGCTCCGCAAAGACGCAACTGATATTGTCACAGGCAATACACGGTTTCTAAACGATATAAAAGTCGCGGATATGCTCTATGGAAAGGTGCTTAGAAGCCCTCATCCACATGCCTTTATCACGAGCATCGACAAATCAAGAGCATTGAAACTGACCGGTGTAAAAGCAGTACTTACCTGGGAAGATGTTCCTGACTGGAAGGGCGGTACGCCTCGTTACACGCGCGTCCTCGACCATAAGGTCCGGTTTGTTGGTGATACCGTCGCGCTTGTTGCTGCAACCAGCGAAGAGATAGCACGGGAAGCTCTTGGCCTGATAGATGTTAAATATGAGGTTTTGCCTGCTGTCTTTGAAATGGAAGAGGCTCTGAGACCTGATGCGCCTCAGTTGTATGACGAATTCCCCGGAAACATCGTAACTCCCGGCGTTCCCTTTTTCGGGCCGAAGAACCTGAAAGAGGTTGTCATGGGAGACGTGAAAAAGGGTTTCGAAGAGGCTGAAGTTATAACAGAAGGCGTTTTCGGTTACGAGAATATACCGAACCCTATGCCTCCTGAACCGCCCGGTGTAATAGCCCTATGGGAAGAACCCAACAGTGCAACATTGTGGGTATCCAATCAGGCGTCATACATGGACAAGATTACCCTCTTTCATGTCTTCGACAGAAAAGTGCAGGTGAGAACCATCGGAGGCCCCTGCGGCGGCAGTTATGGGTCAAAATTCATGTCCTGGCAGGTACAGGCTCATGCCGTACTTCTCAGCAGAGCAACAGGCAAGCCGGTAAAACTCGTTTTTACCAAGGAAGAACATCTTGCTGCATTCACGCTCAGACCCGGATCACGTATGCAGGCCAGAGTGGGCATGAAAAAAGACGGGACAGTCACGGCAATATCAGGCAAATGGCTCATCGATACCGGTTACTATTCCATGACCACACAATCGCAGGTTGCTGTCGGCTGCGGCGAAGTGCAGATCGCGGTACGTTGTCCTAACTGGGATTTGAAGCCCGTAATAGTCTGCACCAATAGAAACGCCTCCGGTATTGTTAGAGGCTTCGGGGGCCAGGAACTGAAATGCGCGCTCATACCTCTTTTGAGCCTCGCCATGGAAAAGGCCGGACTTGATCCCCTGGAATTTTTCAAAAAGAATTATGTCAAGCCGGGTGACGGGTACTTCTGGCGGGACGGCATCTGGTATACATATCGCGGCGTGGACTATACAAAAACAATGGATGAAGGCGCAAAAGCATTCGGATGGAAGGGAAAATGGAAGGGCTGGCTTACGCCTACTTCCGTAAACGGTGCAAAAAGAACCGGCATAGGCGTCGGCGTGCATGGAAACGCCGACATCGGCGAGGATGCATCAGAGGCATATGTACGCATTCACCCGGATGGAACTGCCATTCTCTTCTCCTGTATAACAGAACACGGGACCGGGCAAAGGACAAACTTTGTCAAGATGGCGGCTGAGGTTCTGCAACTGCCCATGGAACGGATTTCCGTCGCGCCTTCCGATTCGCTTATCAACCCCTATGAGTTCGGACCTGCTGGTTCGCGGGGAACATATGCCATTGGAAGCGCCGTCATTGCAGCAGCACAGGATGCAAAACAAAAACTCTTTGAAATTATATCCCCCATACTTGGCGCAGAGCCCTCCAATCTGGATACCATAGACGGAACCGTCTTTGTCAGGAATAACCCGGGAAAACGGATACCCTGGAAGGCCATAGGCATAGACCGTACCATTACAGGCTACGGCCGGTTTGAACCGGATTATACACTATCAAATTGCATGATGACATTTGTCGAGGTGGAGGTTGATACGGAAACAGGCAAAGTAAACCTACTGCGCGTTGTAAACGCCACAGATGTCGGTCAGATCATAGACCCGCCGGGACTCGAAGGTCAGCTTAACGGGTGCCTCGGCTCAGGAGGCATTGACAGTGCCCTCTTCGAAGAAACTGTTATTGACCATAAAACAGGTCATATACTGAACGCCAATATGATTGACTACAAATGGCGTACTTTTTCCGAACTGCCGGTAATAGACAATGTTGTACTGGAAACTCCTTTTCCCAGCCACCAATTCCACGCGGTAGGAGTCGGTGAGATAGCCACCACTCCCGGGCCTTCAGCAATACTCATGGCTGTATCCAATGCTCTTGGCACCTGGCTGCACGAATATCCGGTCACACCGGAGAAAGTGCTCGGCGCGCTGGGCAAAACAGCTCAAAAAACCAAAAAACCTGGTGCAATATAATGAGGTCTTTCAATCACGTCAGTGCAAGGACAATGGAAGAAGTCTGTACACTTCTTCTAAAACATAACGGCAAGGCCGTGCTTAACGCAGGTGGGACAGACCTGCTCCTTACCCTTAAGGGAGAGCATCTATTCAATTACCCTGAAGTTGTTATTGATATTAAGACAATATCAGGTCTTGATTACATCAGCGAGGATGAAAAAACACTGAAAATAGGCGCATTGACAAAACTTTCCCGTATCGCGATACACCCCCTCCTTCAGAAGAGCTATCGGACGCTCGCGGAGGCAGCGCGATCTGTGGCCACGCCCCAGATTCGCAACGCAGCCACCATAGGAGGGAACCTGTGCCAGGATGTTCGCTGCTGGTATTACCGTTATCCCCGACATATCGGAGGGCCGATCCGTTGCCTGCGGAAAGGCGATGGCCCCTGCCTTGCTGTCGCAGGCGATAACCGCTACCATGCAATTATGGGTGGGAAAAGATGCTTTGCCGTTTGCCCTTCCGATATTGCTGTAGCCCTGGCAGCTCTTGACGCGGAGATAATCGTTATAGGAATGAATGGGGAAAGAAGAATTCCTGTCACGGATTTTTTCAGCCCTCTCGGGAACGCCCTTGCTCATGATGAAATGGTGAAAGAAATCGAGATTCAAAAGACATCAGCATCATCGCAACAAAAATTCCTTAAATTTACCCTGAGAAGTCCTGTGGATTTTGCTGTTGTCAGTGTTGCATCGGTTGTAACCGTTACAGAAGACATATGCGGGGATGCGCGTATTGCTCTTGGGGCTGTTGCTCCCGGGCCGGTTCGCGCGAAAAAGGCCGAAGCATTCATCAAAGGGCAGCCCATTAACAAGGAGACTGCCGCCTATGCGGCAGAAGAAGCCCTTGCAGGAGCTCGACCGCTGGGCAGGAACGCGTATAAGATTGAAATCGCTAAAACCCTCGTAAAAAGGGCATTATCAGGGGAGTGAGATTGTCTCTGTTATCCTTTCGAGATCTTCCGGTGAATAAAACTCTATGATGATTTTGCCTTTGTTTTTCCTGTAAGTTATGTCTACTTTTGTACCCAGCCTTTCTCTGAGAGACTCTTCGGCATACGGGAAGGGCGAGGCCTTTTCTACTGACTTCTTTTTAACTTCCCTCTCAAGTTCCCTTACTGAAACACCTTCCATTAAAACCTTATCAACAAACCTCTTCTGCTCGTTTTCACTCTTAAGCGTTATCAGTACCCTGGCATGACCCTGGGAAATTCTCCCTTCAACAATCAGTTTTTTTATCCATTCCGGGAGTTTTAGAAGCCTGATAAAATTTGTGACAGAGCTTCTGTTAATCCCTATCTTCTTTGCAAGCTCTTCATGGGTATAACCGAACTCTTCAACAAATCTGTCATATACCACAGCAACCTCGACAGCGTTCAGATCTACCCTCTGAAGATTTTCAATCAAAGCTATCTCAAGAGCCTCTTTGTCGTCAACATCCTTTACAACAGCAGACACCTCGTTAAGCCCTGCCATAACAGAGGCTCTGTATCTTCTTTCGCCGGCAATAATCTCATAGCCATTATCTTTTTTTCTCAGGATAACCGGTTGGAGAAGTCCTTTTTCCCTGATAGACGCGGCAAGCTCCACAAGCGAATCATCCTTTATTTCAAATCTCGGCTGGGACTGACCTGCAACGATTTCCTTTACAGGGACAAACCTTGTTACTCCTCTTTCTTCAATGTCCTTGAGTATGGCAGATAAACCTTTTCCTAACGGGTCTTTTTTTAGCATCAGGCTCCCTTTTCAAGTATTTCTGAAGCAAGTTCAAGATAACTCTCTGCGCCCTTTGAACATATATCATATAGCACAGCAGGCTTTCCGTAGCTCGGCGCTTCGCTCAGCTTTACGTTTCTCGGTATGACCGTTTTAAATACACTATCATTAAAGTAACTTTTTACTTCATCCATGACCCTGAAGGAAAGATTATTTCTCTTATCAAACATCGTAAGAAGCACCCCCATGGTCTCCAGCTTCGGATTCAGTCTCCTTTTAATAACAGTTATTGTTCTTAAAAGCATTGCAAGCCCTTCAAGGGCAAAATATTCACACTGCAAGGGTATAATAACAAAGTCCGAAGCTACAAGGGCATTTATCGTCAGCAGGCCCAAAGAGGGCGGACAATCTATAATGATGTATTTATATGTATTTCTCAACAGTTCCAGGATATTTTTTAAAATAAATTCTCTGCTTTCCGCATCAAGAAGTTCAACCTCGGCGCCGATCAGGTCAGGATGCGCCGGGATTATATCCAGGTAGGGCACGTTTGTCTTCTTGATTACCTCTCTTACATCTTTATTGCCGATAAGCATATGGTACAGATGCGCGTAAAGACCGCTGTATGTTATGCCGAAACTTGTCGTTGCATTGCATTGAGGGTCTATATCAATAATAAGGGTTCTTCTTTCGGACACGGCAAGGGACGCTGCAAGGTTTACTGCTGTCGTTGTCTTGCCGACGCCGCCCTTCTGGTTTGCAATAGAAATGATCATGATATTTAATAGATTATCATAAACAATGAAAGTTGTAAAAGATTATAATAATTCAGCAAATAAATGTGCGGAATGAAGGCGATCCGGCATTTAGCTGAATAGCTCCGCAAAAGTGACGGAAACAGTTTCCGTCACTCCCATATTCTTCCACAATCCCAAGCCAGTTGTTGTTTTACAGTTTTTCAGAAAATGTTTCAGAAGATGTGGAAAACAAGGGGCTTATTAAAGAAGTTAATTATGCTTGAATATTTAAATTCGATAAGCATTAAATAATACTACAATGGATATAAAACAAAAGGCCTCTTTATTTGCAATCGTGTCTGCTGCAATCCTTGCAACAGGTAAGTTTTCCGTAGGGTTGTTTTCAGGTTCTATGGCAGTAATGTCTTCAGGCCTTGACAGCTTGCTGGATGTGTTCATGTCCGGCATGAACTTTTTTGCCATAAAGAAGGCTGCGGAACCGGCAGATCATGAACATCAGTACGGTCATGGAAAAGCCGAAGATCTCGCTGCCGTAATTCAATCTCTTGTTATTGTCTTCAGTGGGGCGGCAATAATCTATACAACTATTGATAAATTCCTCAATAAAGAAGTCATTAATTACTCCCGTCTTGATATCGGTGTCATGGTTATTTCCCTTGTTTTTACTATTGCTGTTTCAACTGTTCTTAAGGTGGTGGGAAAGAAGACCGGCTCACGTGCACTCATGGCAGATGCTCTCCATTATACGAGCGACTTTTATTCTAACTCTGCTGCCATTGTTGCCATTGTCCTTACCTATTACACGGGCATGACGTATTTTGACTTGTTGTTTGCGGTGATAATCGGCTTAATCATTATATTTTCAGCGGTTAAAATATTCAGGGACGGACTTTCGGGTCTTATGGACACCAGCATTCCTGATAAAATTGAGACGGAAATCCGTGACACCATTGATGCAATGCCTTTCCCCTATGCCGGATATCACAAACTGAGAAGCCGTCTGGCAGGCAACAAAAAGTATCTGGACTTCCATTTATTGATATGCAGAAAAGCGCTTATCGAAGAAGCACATAATCTGGCTGATGCAATAGAAACAAAGATGACTGAAAAGGTGCAGAATATGGATGTTACAATACATATTGAACCATGTCCCAAGGAATGCGGATTGACGGATGAAACATGCGTTGTCCTGAAAATAAAATTTCAGAAATAGCTCTTATATATTCCTGGTTCTGTTTCTTATGTTGAGGGTTGTCTTGAAGTATTGTCTTTATTTTCTTATTATTATAGCATAAAACGCAAATATTTTATTGGGAACGCACTCCATGGATAACAGGTTACTCACTTCAATTATTGATTTTTTGCCTGACGCAACCTTTGTCATAGACAATGAAAAAAAAGTTATTGCCTGGAACAGGGCCATGGAAGAAATGACAGGGGTTAAAAGAGAAAAGATCATCGGAAAAGGAGATTATGCATATGCTCTTCCTTTCTATGGTGAGAACAGGCCTATTCTGATAGATCTCATCATGAATGAAAGCAGGGACGCGGAAACACTTTATGATTATGTGAAAAGCCAGGGGAATACCCTATACGCAGAAACTTACGTTCCTTCACTTAACAATGGCAAGGGCGCTTATCTATGGGGAACTGCGGCGCTCTTACTGGATGATAAGGGCAACTGTCAGGGCGCAATTGAATCGATCCGCGATATTACCGAGCGTAAAATTGTTGAGACAAAACTAAGGGATTCGGAAGAGAAGCTGCGCACTATTTTTGACCAGACCTTCGAGTTTATGGGCCTTCTGACCGTTGACGGCATTCTGCTTGCCGCAAACAAAATGGCTCTGGAATTAATAGGAACAACGGGAAAAGACGTTTTTGGAAAACCGTTTTGGGAAACGCCATGGTGGAACCATTCAGAAGCAGCGCAGGACGAACTTAAAATGGCTGTAAAGAGTGCGTCTTCAGGGGAAGCTGTAAGGTTTGAAACCACACATATGGACAGAAACGGCAAAGTCCATTATATTGATTTTTCCCTCAGACCTGTAGTTGACGGAGAAGGAAAGACAGTTTATCTGAATCCGGAAGGACATGACATTACCGAGCGCAAAGCGGCAGAAGAAGAATTAAAAAATAGAGAAGCAGAACTTGAAATTAAGTCAACAAATCTTGAAGAGGTTAATACAGCCCTTAAGATTTTACTTAAAGAGAGGGAAAACGACAAATTTGAGCTTGAAGAGAAGATATTGTCCAATGTAAAAGAACTGATTTTCCCCTATATAGAAAAACTAAAGAAAAGTCGCTTGGATTCCAGCCATATGACTTATGTAAATATAATTGATACAAACCTGAATGACATTGTTTCTCCATTTTTGCAAAAGATGGCCCTAAAATTTGCACATCTCACACCCACAGAAATACAGATAGCCAATCTCATTAAAGGCGGAAGCACGACAAAGGAAATCAGCATGACGCTGAATATATCTTCAGGGGCAATCAATTTTCATAGAAACAACATCAGAAAAAAACTTGGTTTAAACAAATCAAAAGTTAACTTAAGGTCTTACCTGGTTTCTCTATAAATGGGGCTAACGTCGCCCCCTCCACCGGCGAAGCCGTCGGAGCCTCCCCCTCTCGCTCACCGTGTGAGCTATTTATCGCGCTGACGTTTATGTCCACTGGGGCTAACGTCGCCCCCTCCAAACCCAATCGTTTAAACAGTTTAAGCAGTCCAAACAGTTTGAACGATTTGAACGGTTTAAACGGTTTAAACGATTTAAACGATTCATCGGCGTTCACTTTGTGGGCCGAATAAATTCTCTTTTAACTCTAATATAAGTATTAACCTTATATAATCCTACTATTTATCTTATATTAATTAGCTTAAGCTGATTCCCCTCCAAGCGAAAATATAATAAGGGCATTTGTAGATGTTGGATGTGCCGGTCATATAGCTCTTATGACAAGATTTATTAATATGGAGAAGTCAAAATGAAAAGTCGGATTGAAGATTCAGACAATAAAAGGACATTGAACTTGTATGACGAACTTACCATTCAAAACGCCGATGAGTTTAGAACCATATTGAAGGAGTCGCTTGAAGCAGCGGATATCCTTATAATAAATACTGAATATATTACTGAAATTGACCTCTCATGCCTCCAGCTTCTCTGTGCAGCACACAAAAGCGCAATGCATGAAGGAAAAACAGTTACCCTGGATTACAGCCGGTCAAAGATTGTCACAGACACTCTTCTGCAGTCAGGGTATGTCCGTCATGCAGCTTGTGCAGGCAATGAGAAGTGTTTTTGGGCGGAGGCATCAAATGGCTAAAAGAATCCTTACAGCAGATGATTCTGCAAGTGTGAGGCAGATGGTCTCATTTACTATAAAAAACGCAGGATATGAGGTTGTTGAAGCAGTGGACGGCAAAGACGCCTTATCCAAGCTGAACGGCAACCCCGTTCATATGGTGATTACTGACCTCAACATGCCGAATCTTGACGGCATAGGTCTGGTAAAAAGCATAAGGGCTAATCCGGCATATAAATTTATTCCTATTATCCTGCTTACCACGGAATCACAGGAGTCAAAAAAGATAGAAGGCAAGGCTGCCGGCGCCACAGGATGGATTGTAAAACCGTTTAAACCTGAACAATTAATTGCTGTAATAAAGAAGGTGCTCGGATGACAGAATCCTATAGCGATGTTTTTAAAGAAGAAGCCCGTGAAAAACTGCTCGAATTGGAAGATGCCCTTCTTGAACTCGAAGCAAATCCTGAAGATGCGGAACAGATAGGATGTGTTTTCCGTGTCATGCACACCATCAAGGGTTCAGGTGCCATGTTCGGCTTCGATGATATTGCAGCGTTTACCCATGAAATTGAGACCGTCTACGACAAGGTCCGTGACGGCATTATCCCGGTGTCAAATGAACTTATAGACCTGACTCTGAAGGCAAAGGACCAGATAAAATTTATGCTTGACAAAAGCCCCAAAGGCGAAGACCCACAGAAGCCAATATTGGAAAAGACGATAAGTGCTTTTAAGAAATTGGCTTCAGGAGATGGAACAACCACCACCCCCCCAATACTAAATCCATCTTCCATGTGGGCTTCGCCACCCACCATACAAAAATTACCGTCAGATAGTGATGTTACGTATCGCATACGCCTCAAACCGGCTACAGATATCTTCATGACAGGCACGAACCCCTTACTTCTTCTCGATGAACTCCGTTCACTTGGCGAATGCAAAATAATAGCTCAGACCGATGCCATACCCTCTCTGGAGGATATAAACCCTGAATCCTGTTATACCTGCTGGGACATTATACTAACCACGGATAAAGGCATAAATGTTATAAAAGACGTCTTCATTTTTGTGGAAGATGAGTGCGATATAAGGATTGATGTCATAGATGCCGGCATATCAACAGAGCCTGAAGAGGACTATAAAAAGCTGGGCGCGATACTCACTGAAAGGGGCGACATAACAGAGCAAAATCTGAACAAAGCGCTCAATGAAAAGAAATACATCGGAGAAATACTTGTCGAGAAAGGATTGGTTACTCACGACAAAGTGGAATCCGCACTTATGGAGCAGAAACATGTAAGAAAAATAAAGGAGAAGGCGCAGGCAAAAGAGGAAGGTATATCAAGCATTCGGGTGCCTGTAGAAAAGCTTGACGTACTTGTAAATCTTGTCGGTGAGCTTGTAACCGTTCAGGCAAGACTGACTCAGACTGCTTCAAGACTCTGTAACGCTGAGTTTGCCTCCATTGCAGAGGAAGTGGAAAGACTTACGGCAGAACTACGCGACAATACCTTGAATATTCGCATGCTTCCCATCGGCACCACATTCGGAAGATTTAAAAGATTAGTCAGGGATCTATCCCAGGAGCTGGGAAAAGAAATAGATCTGATGACTGACGGGGCAGAGACAGAATTAGACAAAACAGTCATTGAAAAACTGAATGATCCCCTTGTTCATCTTATCAGGAATTCCATAGACCACGGCATTGAATCTCCTGATGTTCGTATTGCTTCGGGCAAACCCAGGGCTGGGACAATCAAACTGTCTGCCCTTCATTCAGGCGCGCACGTAATAATCGAGATTAAGGATGACGGAAAGGGACTGGACAGGGACGCGATTCTTGCTAAAGCCGTGGACAAGGGCCTTGCCCCTCCGGGTGTGGAACTTACCGACAAAGAAGTCTTCGGATTTATCTTTCAACCCGGTTTTTCAACCGCAAAGGAGGTAACGAATGTATCAGGACGCGGGGTAGGCATGGATGTAGTTAAAAGAGGAATAGAAGCTTTGAGGGGCTCCATAGAAATACAGAGCGAAAAAGATAAAGGGACAACAGTCACTGTTAAGCTTCCGCTGACCCTTGCCATTGTGGAAGGGCTTCTTGTTGAAATGGGAGATGATCATTTTGTTATTCCTCTTTACCTTGTTGAAGAGTGTGTGGAGCTTACTCGTGAAGACATATTAAATGCACACGGAAGAGACATCGCCTATATTCGCGGCGAGATGGTTCCCTATGTCCGGCTCAGGAAAGAATTTGATATTAACGGCAACGCGCCTTCCATTGAACAGATTGTTGTTACCGGCATTAACGGGGACAGGGTAGGCTTTGTTGTTGATAAAGTGATCGGGGAATACCAGACAGTTATTAAAAATCTGGGTGGACTTTATAAGGATGTAGAAGGCATCTCAGGAGCTACCGTACTGGGAGACGGGACTGTAGCGCTGATAGTGGATGCCCCGCAGTTAATAAAAAATCTGGAGGTAGCGCAGATGAGTTAGAAATGACAGATAATAGCTCAGGCAGCATTAATAAGTTTTGCCCTTTAAACTGCCCGGAAAATAAATGAGGTTAGATAAAGGGGATAAAAAGGCTGGAAGCCGCCACAACTAAAAGAACCTGACAGACCATAGTTATATGCTTGACAAACTTCATTAGAAGAGGAGGAACAACGTGAAAACAAATTCTATAAAATGGAAATTCATCATCCCTGTAGTGGCATCGATACTTATTATCTTCGGACTGGCAGGGAGTTTTAAATATATGCGCAGTTCACAGAACCTGAAAGCAGAACTTAATACAAAAATAGCATCTTTATTCGATATAGGGACCCTGGCTTTAGTCGACCCTATCTGGAACATACGTAAAGAAGTTGTCAAGGAAAATGCCGATTCTCTTCTGAAAAATGAAGAGATTGCTTCTATCCGGGTGCTTGATGGAGAAGATGCAGTGCTATACAATATGGAAAAGAAAGATAAGATATATGAGGCACAGAATTTATTACCTGCCTTGAAGCAGGAGATCAAAAAAGATAATCAAAAAATAGGCACGGTGACTATCCAGGCAACAAACTATTTTGTAAAACAGAAGTTGTTTAGGGAAATTGTCAATGTTTTCCTCGAAATGTTCATTATGGCACTGATACTGGGAGCAATAGTTTTTCTTATTTCTCAAAAGCTATCAAAACCAATTATTGGTATGGCTGCGGCATTAAAAGACATCGCCGAAGGCAAGTGGGATCTTACAAAAACGGTTCCTGTTGCCGGCGATGATGAAATAGGTATGCTTGCCCAATCTTTCGGAATTATGGTTGCCAACATGCATGAATCAGCACTCGCAATGGAGAAGGTTGCAGGAGGAGACTTGAATGTGGATATAAAAGCAAGGTCGGACAATGATCTCCTTGGGAAGAATTTAAGCACTCTTGTCAATACATTGAAAAACATCATTACAGAAATGGAGAAATTTGCAAATGAACAAAAAATCGGAGAAATTGATTATTCTATACCGACAGAAAAGTTTTCAGGCGTCTATAAGCAGATGGTAACCGGGGTGAACGATGCGGTCAAAATTCATATTGATAATATTCTGAAGATACTCGGCATACTCTCATCTTATTCCGAAGGCGACTTTTCCCCTGTTCTTGAAAAGCTTCCCGGCAAGCAGATCATTGCCAATGAGAAAATGAATGCATTACGTGATTCCATGAATGAGGTCACCCACATTGCCCAGGAGATTGCCTCAGGCAACCTTATTCTCACGGTTAAAGAACGTTCTGCGCAGGATAACCTTATGAAAGCTTTTGCCGCCATGGTATCCAGGCTTACCGTAGTAGTCAATGAAGTGAAAACAGCAGCCGATAACGTTGCAACAGGGAGCCAGCAGATGAGCAGCGGTTCCCAGCAGATGTCCCAGGGCGCGACAGAACAGGCAGCATCGGCGGAAGAAGTATCGTCCTCTATGGAACAGATGGTGTCAAACATAAAGCAGAATGCAGATAATGCCCAGCAAACGGAAAAAATAGCTCTAAAGGCTGCCCAGGATGCACGGGAAGGCGGGAAGGCTGTGACGGAAACAGTTTCCGCCATGAAAGAAATTGCCACAAAAATAAACATCATTGAAGAGATTGCAAGACAGACAAACCTCCTTGCCTTAAACGCAGCAATCGAGGCAGCAAGAGCCGGTGAACACGGCAAGGGCTTTGCAGTAGTTGCAACAGAAGTAAGGAAGCTTGCAGAGAGAAGCCAGACAGCGGCGGCAGAGATCAGCAAGCTCTCCGCGTCCAGCGTGGATGTCGCAGAGAAGGCAGGCGAGATGTTGACAAGGATTGTTCCCGACATCCAGAAAACAGCAGAACTTGTCAGTGAAATCAATGCTGCAAGCAACGAACAGAATACCGGAGCGGAACAGATCAATAAAGCCATTCAGCAGTTGGATCAGGTTATTCAGCAGAATGCCTCGGCAACGGAAGAAATGGCGTCAACAACGGAGGAACTTTCCTCCCAGGCAGAACAATTGCAGGATACAATTGAATTCTTTAAGGTGGAAAACAGTGGCGCAGTGAAACGGGGCAAAACAGAACATATGAAATTGAAACCTGTTCTTCAGAATATCCATACGCCCGTACACATCTCCAAAGGGGGCAACGGTCATGACAGACACGCAGGCATTGCCCTTGAACTTAATAATGGAAAAGATTTAATGGATGATGAATTTGAAAGTCTATGATAAAGACCGTGAAGCGGATAAGAACGTGAAGCGGATAAGAACGTGAAGCGTAAAGGCAGATAACGTGAAGCGTGAAGCGCTAAAAGAAAATTACGGGTTCTGACGCTTCACGCTTCACGCTTAACGCTTCACGAGATACGAGATACGAGATACGAGATACGAGAGAAGGAGGAGCTATGAGCGTACCATCCATAACTGATACAAGACAGTACCTGACTTTTCAACTGGCAGAAGAAATATTCGGAGTAGACGTATCTCATGTAAGAGAGATACTCGAATTCAATACAGTTACAAAGGTGCCGAAAACCCCGGATTACATGAGGGGGGTAATTAACTTAAGAGGCAGCGTAGTGCCTGTCCTTGACATGAGATTAAAATTCGGTATGACCATAACAGAAAAAACAGTTAATACCTGCATAATTGTAGTAGAAGTATCCTTTGAAGGAGAAACCACCATCATCGGCGCTCTTGTTGATTCCGTGGATGAGGTTTTTGAGCTTGAACCTGACCAGATAGAACCTGCGCCCAAAATAGGCATACAGCTTAAAACCGAATTTATAAAAGGTATGGGCAAGAGGGATGACAGGTTTATTATTATACTTGATATTGACAGAGTTTTTTCAACAGAGGAGCTTGCCGTCGCTCAGGGCATGGAGGAAGGCGGGAATCTTGAGATGGCAGGGAATCAGTAGAAAAAGGCAAACAACTTTCACATGAACGTCCGTTAATGAAATAAATCACCCCGCCGCAAGCGGGACACACCGGGGTATCAAAGGCAAGATAAGAACATGAACCCATTTCGAAGCAAGCTTCGGGGTATTAATCCGGCGGGGCAAGTAAAATTTAATATTAGTCTGTTTTATGCGAAAACTATAATATGGAAAAGGACGGACAGGAAATATATATGAATAGACTCGAACAATCGGCATTACTCCGAATACCATCCTTTCCACATTAAAATATTATTTCTTACTGCGAGGTAGATAAATATGATAAATAACGAGCGCTTTCATGGTCCAACTGTCGCTATGTCCAATAAAGACTTCACACGTCTTAAGGATTTTATCTACAACGAGTGCGGCATAAATATCGTCGATTCAAAAAGGACTATGCTGGAGGCTCGACTCCAGAAGAGGCTCAGGACACTGAATCTTGCATCCTTTTCCAATTATTGTGATTATCTTTTCAGCCCGGAGGGTATACAAGAAGAATTGACGGACATGATAGATCAGGTTACTACGAACAAGACGGATTTTTTCCGGGAACCTGCCCATTTTGAATATCTCAGCCGCAATGTACTCCCGCATTTTGCTCGTACCAGAAAGAATATCTTTTTATGGAGCGCGGGCTGTTCAAGCGGGGAGGAACCATATACGCTGGCTATGGTGTTAAACGATTTCGCAAATGTTAACAGGGGTTTTAACTTCCTTATCCTTGCAACGGACATATCCACCAGAGTCCTTGATAAGGCAAAGTTTGCCGTTTATGACGAGGAACGGATAGACCCCGTTCCCCCTGAAATGAGAAAAAAATATCTCCTGATAAGCAAGGACAGGACAAAGAAACTTTATCGTGTTGTACCTTCTTTACGGGAACAGATCAGGTTCAGAAGATTGAACTTTATGGACAATGACTTCGGCTTTCGTGAACCAATGGATGTAATCTTTTGCCGGAATGTTATCATATACTTTGACAAACCGACGCAGGAGAGACTTTTAAATAAATTCTGCCAGTATTTATCGCCTGACGGTTATATTTTCATGGGACATTCGGAGACACTCTTCGGCATGGATGTGCCTCTGACCCAGGTAGCGCCAACCATATACCGGAGACATGCTTGAGGGTTTTTCTGAAGCCGGGAGATATCTATGTATCTGATATGCCTACTATGGTTTCCACAATCCTCGGTTCATGCATTGCCTTAACAATATTTAACAAAAGATTAAAGATAGGCGGCATCTGCCATGCGATGCTGCCCAAAAGTCCTTATGCAAAAGAACACAGCGTGTTCCGTTATGTAGACAGCTCTATTTTTTATATGCTCAATAAGTTTGAAAGATTAGGTATCAGGAGAGACGAGATTGAGCTAAAGCTCCTGGGCGGCGCCGATGTAATTGATCGCGTGAATGATGATACGGCATCAATAGGACAGAAGAACATAGAGATTGCATTGGAAATCATCAGAAATGAGAATCTTCAGCTTACTGTGTCCGATGTGGGTGGTAAAATGGGCAGAAAGGTACACTTCTATACTCACACAGGCAAGGTGTTGTTGAAGCGTATAAACTCGGTTCACAGCTCACTATCCACGAGCAAGAGCATGCAAACCAAAAAAGAGTTTAGTTTTACCTGAGAATTATGAATTAATTGAGAGGTGCGCATGAACAGAATCAAAGTGCTTATTGTTGATGACTCGGCAGTAGTACGCCAGGCAATGACGGAGATACTCTCGTCCGATCCTTTAATAGAGGTCATCGGTGCAGCCAGAGACCCCTATCTTGCCGCAGAGATAATGCGAGGGGTAGCCCCTGATGTGATTACCCTTGACGTGGAAATGCCCCGAATGGACGGCATTACCTTTCTTCAGAAGATTATGTCGCAACACCCTATTCCGGTAGTCATGTGTTCAAGTCTTACAGACGACGGTTCGGAAACAGCCCTGAAGGCCCTTGAATACGGCGCTGTTGAGATTATCCAGAAACCTAAAATGGGGATCAAGCAGTTCCTGGAGGAATCGAAGATTCTTATCTGCGATACAGTAAAAGCAGCCGCAAGGGTACGTACAAAAAAAACTGTTGCAAGACCCATTCATGTAGAACCCAAGCTTACAGCAGATGCGGTTATCCCGAAACAGACTAATAAGGCAATGATCCAGACCACGGAAAAGGTTGTTGTCATAGGAGCATCTACCGGAGGGACAGAGGCATTGAGGGTCTTCCTGGAAGCGCTTCCCGAAGATGCAGCCGGTATGGTAATAGTGCAACACATGCCTGAAAACTTTACCCGTGCCTTTGCAAACCGGCTGAACAGCCTCTGCAGGGTAACCGTCAAAGAAGCGGAGAACGATGATACGGTCATAAGGGGCCGGGCGCTGATTGCGCCGGGGAATAAACACACGCTTTTAAAAAGAAGCGGCGCGCGCTACTATGTGGAAGTAAAGGACGGACCATTAGTGTGTCGTCACAGGCCATCTGTGGATGTACTCTTCCGCTCAGCATCCCGTTATGCCGGAAAAAATGCGGTAGGGGTAATCATGACCGGCATGGGAGATGACGGGGCAAACGGTATGCGTGAGATGAAAGATGCAGGGTCATTCAATATTGCTCAGGATGAAACATCCTGTGTTGTATTCGGTATGCCCAAAGAGGCAATAAAACTTAGGGCAGTAGACAGGATAGCGCCGCTGGAAGATATTGTACAGATTGTCTTGAACAATACATAATGAGTTTTACAAAGAAACTGTTTCACGGTTTTGAAGGATGAAAATATGACACGGTAGTGCGAAGGATTATACCGAAAAATGAACCTCCCCGCAGCAGAGCTACGGGGTATCAGAGGAATAAGGCCACATAATTATGCCCCCTCACCCTACCCTCTCCCGCAAGGGGCGAGGGAATGTGGTTACCCCGCAGCTTAAGCTGCGAGGAATCATCAGGGGGAATCATGGAGCCGGGCGTCTGGTTGCAGGCACCCGGCTCCATGATTATAATTAAGATCTTATGCTGTAAAATACCTCTTTCCCTCCAAAGACCGCAGTGCTCTCCATCTCTTCTTCTATCCTCAGCAGTTGATTATATTTGGCAATCCTTTCACTTCTCGATGCAGAGCCGGTTTTTATCTGTCCAACATTTGTCGCAACAGCGAGGTCTGCAATAAAAGTATCCTCTGTCTCACCTGACCTATGGGAAATTACGCAGGTATAACCGGCCCTTTTTGCCATCTCAATCGTTGTAAGCGTTTCAGTTACAGTTCCAATCTGATTTAATTTTATCAATATGCTGTTGGCTATGCCCTCCATTATGCCTTCCCTGAAAATTTTAGGGTTTGTTACAAATATGTCGTCCCCAACGATCTGTATCTTTGACGCGCATCTGTCTGTAAATTTTTTCCATCCTTTCCAGTCGTTCTGTGCCAATCCATCCTCTATTGATACAATGGGGTAATCATTGATTAACGATTCATAGAAATCAATCAGTTTATCGCTGGTCAATATATTGCCGTCTATATGGTATTTCCCCTTTTTATAAAGTTCGCTGGCGGCAACATCCAATGCCAGCAATATGTCTTCCCCTGGTTTGTATCCTGATTTTTTAATGGCTGTAATGAGAGTATCGAGGACTTCTTTTGTAGAGGAGATCTGCGGCGCAAAACCTCCTTCGTCACCCACTCCCGTAGCATATCCCTTATCTTTATATACGTCCTTCAGGGTATGAAAAACCTCAACGCCCATTCTTATTGCCTCTTTAAAGCTTTCTGCGCCGACAGGCACTATCATAAATTCCTGTACATCAAGTGGGTTCTGGGCATGGGCACCGCCGTTTGTCACATTCATCATCGGTACTGGGATCTCTCTTGGTCTGATGCCTCCTATGTACCTGTATAAGGGCAATCCCAGATAGTCCGAAGCTGCCCTGGCAACTGCCATTGATACTCCGAGAATTGCGTTTGCACCAAGGTTGCTTTTATTCTCCGTCCCATCAAGTTCAATGAGAAAATTATCAAGATATGCCTGTTCAAGCGCATCAAATCCCTCAATCTTCGGCGCTATTGTCCCGTTTACATTATCTACTGCTTTCTGAACACCCTTTCCGTTATATCTTGTTTTATCCCCATCTCTCAGTTCAAGGGCCTCCCTTTCGCCGGTTGATGCGCCGGAAGGAACAATTGCCCGGCCTATGGACCCGCTTTCAAGTGCAACTTCAACTTCTACCGTGGGATTACCTCTGCTGTCGAGCACTTCACGGGCAAAAACATCGTATATTGTTGACATAATGTACCTCCTTTAGAATATGAGATGAGTGATAAGCACATAGACGGAGCCTGAAAAGTCGAATACTTAAGACTCATGGCTTTGTTTTCTGCAATTTTGAGAATAACACAGTACAAAAAAGCCGTCAAATACTTTATATTATTTGAAAGGAGAAACGATATGCTGAGAAAATTGATAATTGGCGGGCTTTTTATATTAATTATTCTGTTGGGTTCTTCAATGTCCGGGTTCGCACAGACCGATGCTGATACAAAGGTAATGGAAAAATTTAAAAAAGCATTTCCGAAAGTTAAGACCGAAAGCATAAGCAAAACAGATATTCCTGGTATGTATGAGGTAAACATCCCAGGAAAAATACTATATTATTTTCCGGAGAAAAATTATCTCTTTGCCGGTTCAATATGGGATTCCGCAGGCAAGAATCTGACCGATGAACGCCAGAGCGCGATAATTACGGAAAAAGTTAAAAATCTGTCTCTTGAAAAGGCTTTACAGCTTGGGAAGGGTGAACAGGTTATCATTGAATTCACCAACCCTGATTGTCACTATTGCAGGGATGCATCAAAGTTTCTTTCCGAGCAGGATAAAATTGTAAGATACGTGTTTTTTGTACCGCTTGGCACACATCAAGATACGGAGAAAAAAATAAAATATATATTCTGCCGGGAGGATAAGGAAAAGGCGTACAAAGAGGCAATGAACGGCGATCTCGACAAGATGGAATTTGCAGTATGTAATGACGAAAAAGTGGAGGCTCTTATCAACGAGCATAAACGCATTTCATTGGCAATAGGCATTAACAGCACCCCACAGTTCTGGATAAACAGAAAGCACGTTCAGGGCGCAGATATACCATTGATTGGAAAACTTCTTGGCGTTGAATCTAAAGAGCAGCAGGAGAAAAAACAGTAAGTTTTTAAGCAGTTTTTTGTCTGTCTTTTTCACTTGGTCGGGCAGCGGCATTGGAGATACGGTTTCATTGCGAGCGAAGTCGAACAAAAATGTTTATACCAAGTCGCTGTCAAACATTATAAGTCTTATTTGCCGGGCATAATACCAAGTTGCTTTCAAATATTCATTTTTTATTTTTTGAAAGCAACTTGGTATTACCTGCGGCGATATGCAGACCCACCGACTTCAGTCGGGGTATATCCACTGGTTATCTCAAACAAATTCTGTCTTCTGTATCTCAAGCTTGTTTTTTAACCAGTGCATTACGAATGGCTTTGGCCAGTAAGATATTCCTGACCGGTTTTGTCACTAACTGAATTATGCCGAGGGTTGTGATCTTTTCCAAATCCTCTTTTTCCAGAAATCCTGAACAGAGTATTACCGGTATGTCGGCGCGGATATTTCTGATTTTCTGTACTAAATCATACCCGGTCATATGGGGCATGGTTTTGTCTGTGATCACAAGATCAAAAGCATCATGATCCTTCCTGAATGCTTCAATAGCTCTAACAGGGTCTGTTTCCGCAACCACCCTGTATCCGAGTTGCTCAAGAACCTGCTTGCTTGCATCGACAATCATCTGTTCATCATCAACAAAAAGGATTGTCTCGCCCTGTCCCGGCAATGTGATTTCCTCTTTATCCTTTATGTATTCTTCCTGCCTTTCCAGCAACGGCAGATAGACCCGGAAGAGGCTTCCTTTGCCCACCTCGCTGTAAGCACTGACTTCGCCGCCATGATCCTTGATAATTCCGTGTACCACCGCCAGCCCCAAACCCGTCCCCTCACCCTTTTCTTTGGTTGTAAAGTAGGGCTCAAAAATTTTCTCCAGATTCTCCTGAGCTATTCCATGTCCGGTATCCTGGACGAATAATTCCAGATAACGACCGGTCTTTAAAACAGGATGATGCAAAAGATTATCTGCATCTTTGACAGCTTCTTTTAATCCAATCTCCAGGACGCCGCCGGTTTCTTTCATGGCATGACCGGCATTTGTGCACAGGTTCATCAGCACCTGATGTATCTGTGTGGGATCCGCCATGATGACATCCGATGTGACATCGATTGTCTGCTTAATCTCTATAGTAGTCGGGAGGGATGCCCGCATGAACTTGACCGCCTCCTTGACAATAGGAGAGAGTACGATAGGTTTTTTTTCATACTCGGTCTTGCGGCTGAATGCTAAGATCTGCATCACCAGGTCTTTTGCCCGATTAGCGGCCTTGAGCACCTGTTCCATGGCACTGTGTACTTTTGGCTGGTCGCGTACCGCATCCTTGTACAATTCCGTATAGCCTATAATAACAGAAAGAATATTATTGAAGTCATGAGCAATGCCGCCTGCCAGAGTTCCGATAGCTTCCATCTTCTGGGCCTGGATGAGCCGGTTTTCAAGTTTTTTGCGATCCTCTTCCGCCTGCTTGCGTTCGATCAGTCTCCACAATCCTTCCATCAGTAGTGTGAGTTGCTGGACATCGTTGTCATTGTATACTTCTTCCTTGTTGCCGACACCTGCAATCAAAGTAATCCGCTGACCGACGAATATTGGAACGCTCATGTGGCGGGTGATCTTGATATGCCCCTCCGGACACCCCTTTTTCCAGGGATTTGGGGCACTGTAGTCGTTGGTGATGATCGGCCGGCGCTGTCGCACCACCTCTGCCCAAAGACCGGCGTTAGCGAGCGGAAAAGGGAGTGTGCTGTCGGCAACGCTGCACTCTGCCATGACGCTACGGGACCACACACGCACGTTCATAACCGTCTCGTCCGCGTTCATTAACCCCAGGTAGCCGATTTTACTTTTTGTAAGCCTAACTGCCTCTTCAAAACCGAAATTCATGATCACCTGTAGGGCTGTATCGGCCATCTGATTAAGTTTTAGCAGGGTAACAGAGCGCTCAAAATTGAGTCTGAGAATTTCCTCTGCCTTCCTCCGCTCTGTGTTGTCGGTGATAAACCCTTCGAGGGAAACCAACTCGCCTGTGGGCGAATGGACCCCGATGCCCTGCTCCCAGACCCAGCGCACTTCGCCTTCCGCAGTTATTATCCGGTAGTTGAGCTGAAAGTGAGCTTGCTTTTGCAGCGCTTCCTGAACCTGATCCCACACCGCCTCGCGGTCTTCAGGGTGGATGATCTCATTATACGAGATACGACGGTTGTTCATTAGGTCATCGGTCGTATATCCGGTCAGGTCATAACACCCCTCGCTCACGAAGACCATAGTCCATTCCCTGTCGTTCCGGCAACGGTACGCCATCCCGGGCAGGTTGCTCAGTAGGGTTTCCATCTCACGCCGGGATTCCTCCAGGGCATCTTTCGCCAGCTTGCGCTCTGTGATGTTGCGCCCAATTCCCAGTACACCAATAAGCTTTCCCCCGGCATCGTACATTGGTGTTTTTATGGTATCCAGCAAGACGCTGCGGCCATCGCTGGCAAAATTGACCCATTCCTCGTTGCTGCTTGACTTGCCTAACTCAATAGCTTTCCGGTCATGTTCACGGAAGAAATCTGCCAGTTCCTTATTTACGAAGTCATAGTCGGTCTTGCCAACAATATCCGCTTTCCTGGCGCCGAAAAAGAGCTCAAACGCTCTGTTGCAGGAAAGATAAACACCATCCGCATCTTTCAGCCAGACCAGGTCGGGGATGGTTTGCACCAGCGTACGCAGACGCTCCTCGCTGGAAAGAAGTTCCCGGGTTCGTTTTTTTACCTGAAGACGAAGAATCCAGGTAATGAACGATATGGTCAACAACAAGAGCAGTGCGATGATTAAAGCAATAATGAACACTTGTGATTGCTGCCAAAGTGTTTTTTCCTCATAGATGCCGAACCATTTTTCGTAGATTTGCTGGTATTTGCCCGTATGCTTCAGTATATTCAATCCTTCATTCAGCTTTTGAAGAAGCTCTGCGTTGCCCTTCTTTACGGCAAAGCAATACTTTCTTGCCGGGAGATATGTTTCTACGACCCTGATATCCCGAATCCGGTGCTTTTTGATAAAATACATACCCTGAATCTTTGAGGACAGAAGAACACCGTCGTGTTCCCCGGCAGCAATCAACTGCAAGCCCTGTATGGGGTTATCAACAACAATTATGTTAACTGTAAACCCCTGCTCGACAAGGTAGTCATGCATTATGTCCCCTCTCTGGACAATAATCTCCTTGTCGCGCAACTGAGCAAGCGTTTTGATTCCCGAACTCTCTCTTACAAATAACGCTGAGGAAACCATATTGTGGGGAACAGAAAAATCAACAACCCGTTCCCGAGCTTTTGAATAGTACATCCCCGCTATTGCATCGATCTTGCCCGCTTCCAATGCGGCGCGTACCTCATTCCATACACCAAGTCTCACATCCGTATGAAAATCTGTAGCCTCCGCAACAGCGTTGATGAGTTCAACATTGAATCCTGTCGGTATTCCCTTCTCATCGTTGAACTCATATGGGGGATAATCATGGTCACTGCTTACTCGTATTTTTTTGACAGAATCGAAGATTGGAGATTGTGCAAGACAACTGCCCTGAAACAAGACGGCAAGAAAGAGGATCATAAAAAGCAGATGGGTTAATGCCTTTTTTTTTGCTGCCATTTCCCTTTCCTGTTCAAGGTTTTTTCAAAAGATTATATTTTCCATAATCCACATTCTTACCTCTCATTTTTCAATTGTCAAGTTTTTCAAAATGGCCTCGTGGTGCCAATGTGGAAGCTGACTATCTCTTTCATTTTTTGTTCACCTTTCTGTAACCTGATTACGGTGCTATGTAAAAGAGAACGGCAACAGGAAATATGGCATGTGTGAGAACGAATTCTCAGTCAACTGTTAATAGATTTACCCCGGGTAATTCCAGGGTTCTGTAAGAAAGACTTCAGATATGCTCACCTTATTGAACACACTTACACCACTGAGTGTCACAATAAAGAGGTTTTAATAATACGTTGCCCGTTGATAATGCAAGGCCGGATTATCGTCTTTACCTGTGACCCAACATAATTTATTATTAGCACAGAACGGGAGAAACGCAACAAATATTAATTGTCAGTTGAAATCATGGATAGCAAAAGTAAATAGTAAATCTGCAAAAACGAAAAAACAAGCTGCCGGGTATATGCTCATTTCATCTGGCAATTAACAAGTTCACTCAAATATGTATGATGCAGACGAAGACAGGCCTCCTATATTTTAAAACAAGTTTCGAAAGTGATGGTCCGTTAAACAGCGTCCTTATTGTCTTTCCGGCGATTTCAGGAAATCCGTGCAACTGTTGCACAGATTTCCTGAGGCAAATCTTTCTGTCTTTTTTCATATACAACCAGCTCACTCATCACCCCATCCAAATTGTATACGCACCATATAGAATCTAATTGGAAATATGCAAAGCATAAAATGCTATTATCAAGTTAAAGGGCTTTGTCGGGACCTTGAAGAAAGATATGGAATTTGTTTGCAGGCTCTGGTAAATATGAATAAGAAAAGTCTCCAATTGTTGCGATCATAGGTCATATATCAGGGCTTGGCGAACCTCTATGCATCCGCAAAGCGGGGGGTTAAAAAAGGAGAACAACATGATCCATCAACCCCGGAAACAGAAAAAGTCAAACGGCATAGGTCTGTCCGGCGATGATTCAGCCGGTGGATTAGAGATGGACTATCATGCTATTTTTGATGCTGTCAATGAAGCAATCTTTGTTCTTGACATGAACACGGGGGTTGTTCTCGATGCCAACACGAAACTGTGTGAGATGTATGGTTATACACATGAAGAAGTTCTCAAAATTGATATCAGCACTGAAAGTGCAGGTAGTGTGCCCCATACTAAAGAAGATGCGGTTCGCTGGGTAGAAAAGGCGGCGAATGAAGGACCTCAACTGTTTGAATGGCTTGCAAAGGACAAATCCGGCCGGCTATTCTGGGTTGAGATTAATCTTAAGATTGCTGCAATAGGAGATAAAAGATTTGGCCTTGCTGTTGTCCGCGACATTACTGAAAGGAGATCGATTGAACAAGAGCTTTATGCTACAAAGGATTATCTGAGAACAGTTTTCAGTAAAATACACGATGCTCTTTTCGTTTTTGACCCGATGGGAAAGGTGATCGATGTCAATGAGAAGGTGCTTCAGTTATACAGGTGCACACGGGAGGAGGCGCTGGGCGTTCATATTCTTCATGATTTCTCGGCGCCCGATCCGTCGTTGTTGGCTCACCATCAAAACGTTCTCTGGAAAGAAGTGATGGATGGGCATGACCAGTTGTTTGAGTGGAAGGCGAGGCGGCCCGGCGACGGTTCTGTCTTTGATGTAGAGGTTTGTTTATCTAAGCTCTCGTTGCCTGGCGGTGACTTCATCCTCGCAAGCTGCAGGGATATTACGGACCGCAAAAAAGTCGAGCTGGAGTTGCGCGGCACCAAAGAATATCTGAAAACCGTCCTCAACAACATAAGGGACGCCACATACATCATTGACCTCTACGGCAATATCAGAGACGTAAACGACAGAATGCTTGAGATGCACGGCTGTGCCCGCGAGGAGGCAGTGGGCGCAACGATCCGTGACTTTTCTGCCGATGACAACCCATTTGATGAGATGCTTTGCACTAATACCAAGGTCATAGGAGGCGAAGATCAATACTTCGAATGGAAGTGTAAACGGCCGAAAGACGGTTCTACTATTGACGTGGAAGTCTATTTAAGCAAGCTGTCGCTTCCTGACGGAGACTTTCTCCTCGCCAACGTTCACGATATTTCCGAGCGAAAAGGACTTGATCGGGAACTGAGGACTGCTAAAGATTATCTGGGGACCGTATTCAACAAGATACATGATGCCCTTTTCGTCCACGACTTCACAGGAAAGGTGGTCGATGTAAATGAAAAAATGCTTGAGCTGTATAGGATCAGTCGTGAAGAGGCATTAGGTCTTTACATAATCCCTGACTACTCATCTCCTGACAATCCTCTATTAGATTGCACGCCGGATTTCTGGCAGAAAGTAATGGCCGGCGAAGACCGGTTGTTTGAGTGGAAAGCAAGGCGGCCCGGCGATGGTTCCACGTTCGATGTGGAGGTGTGCTTATCTAAACTCTCGTTGCCTCAGGGCGACTTTGTCCTCGCAAGCTGCAGGGACATTACCCTGCGAAAGGGCGTAGAGGAGATGTTGATCAAGGAAAAGGAAGTCTTCTTTTCTGTAATGAACGACAATCCACACGGCATTGCTTTATTTGATAACAGCGGGAAGTTTGTTTACTTTAATCCTGAATTCAGTGCCATTACAGGGTATACCATTGATGATGTTCCTAACGGTCGGGCATGGGCCAGGAAAGCCTATCCCGATCCGGAATACAGGGCGAAGGTGGTTGCCTTTTGGCGGGCCGATAAATTGCCGGGAGGGAGGGGCAAGGACGCAGAGTGGAGGATAACCTGCAGGGATGGAGAGTTGAAGGATGTGGAATTCCGGGTTACCTATTTGGGGGACAAGAGCCTTGCGGTACTGACCGACACGACGGCGCGTAATCGCGCAGAAGAAGAGCTGAGGGCAGAAAAACAACGATTCCAGGTTCTGTCCGAGAACTCCCCCATGGGCATGTTCATGGTGGGAGCAGATGATCATATTCAGTATGTAAACCCTAAATTCAAAGAATTATTTGGCTATGATCTTGAGGATATACCGGATCTGGAGCATTGGTTTATTCGAGCATATCCCGATCCATCATACCGGCTCCAGGCTTCGTCAAGAAGAATGCACGACCTGAACTCCTTAGGGTATGGAGAAGGAAAGCCCTACGTGAAGGCAGTGACTTGCAGAGACGGCGCACAGAAGTATATCAGTTTTATTCCTGTGAAGCTGGAAGCCGGAAAGATGCTTCTGACCTGTGAGGACATAACGCAGAGCAAAGAGGCTGAAGACAAAATACGGGAACGAAATTTAGAGCTGGAAGTCCTCAACGACATAATAGCCTCCGTGAGCGGCTCTCTCCACCTCCCCGAGATATTGGAGACCATGAGAAACGTATTTGTCGAAAAGCTTATGCTCCCCATAGGGGGCATTTTCTTCTGCGAGGAACCGGGCGACGGCCTGAGAATGGAAATGTGCTGGGGGGTGCCCGATGTCATGAAGCCCGATTTCGAGGCCTTTGCGTTAAAAGAATATACTGCAGGAACTGTTGCCTGGGGAAACGGAGTGACTCTGGTGAAGAGCCATCCATATTTTTGGCCATCAGATAACCTGCTTGTGTACAGGTTTCTTAACAACTGGCACAGACATCTCTCTATCCCGCTTCGTGTAAAGGGCGATATTCAGGGTATGTTCCTGCTCGTCGACAAGGAATCGGGCATACTTAGGGATGACCAAATCGGTTTTTTCAAGACCATGGTGCAGCAGATCGGGGTTGCCATACAGAATGCCCGCCTTTTCAGTCAGGTACGTCAGTCCCATGCGGAAATGAAGGCCCTTTCTCTCCGTTTGGTACGTGTGCAGGAGGCTGAGCTTCGACATGTTGCCCGCGAGCTTCACGATGAGATAGGTCAGTTGCTTACGGCGCTAAAACTGGCTTTAGGGATGGCCTTGAAGTCTCCGGGCGATCAGGTGGCACGCTTAGCGGAGGCGAAATCCCTTGCAAACATGCTCACGGGCTTGGTACGTGAACTGTCCCGCAACCTTCGTCCCTCGATGCTCGACGATCTGGGTCTTCTTCCCACGCTTCCGTGGTTGTTTAAGCGTTTTTCAAGCCAGACAAATGTCGGGGTTGTCTTCGAACATTCCATAATCGACAACAAGCGATTTCCCTCCGAGATGGAAACGGTTATCTACAGGGTCGTGCAGGAAGCTCTAACAAATGTTGCTCGCCATGCCGGAACGGACTTGGCCACGGTGCGTCTGTGGTCTAATGACAGGACTCTCGGGGTACAGATTGAGGACCACGGTGTTGGATTTGATTTTCCGTCCACAATGAAGAGAGGGGATTCCAGTGGTCTCAATGGAATGCGTGAGAGGGCGATGCTGTTGGAGGGCAGATTTACTGTCGAGACTATCCCCGGTGCAGGCACTCGCATTACAGTGGAATTGCCCAAAGATTTAGGAGTGCATGACGAATGAAGAATATTACCATCATTCTTGCGGATGATCACCGTATTGTGAGGCAAGGCTTTAAGTCTTTGCTCGATAACCACGAAGGGTTGTCTGTAATAGCAGAGGCCGGTGATGGTCTACAGGCCGTAAAAGATACGACCCGTTTAAATCCGGACGTGCTGGTGGTTGATGTGATGATGCCCGGTCTCAACGGGCTTGAAGTTACCCGACAAGTAAGTAAGCTTTCACCTCGCACAAAGGTGATCGTTCTTTCAATGTATATGGACGAGCCTTACGTGATCGAGGCGCTGCAAAATGGGGCATCCGGATATGTCCTCAAAGAATCCGATATGTCCGATTTGATTAAAGCAATTTATGAAGTAACCGCAGGTCGCCACTACCTCAGCCCTCCGCTTTCGGAGATGGCAATAGCAGTGTATAAGGAGAAGACAAAGGGGGTTTCCCTTGATTTGTACGACACATTGACCACCCGGGAGAGAGAAGTCCTTCAGCTTGTTTTTGAAGGTCATACCAGCTCGGAAATTGCAGCCATACTCTTCATAAGCACACGAACAGTGGAGTCGCACAGGGCAAATATGATGGAGAAGCTTTCTGTCAAATCACGCGATGAACTCATCAAATATGCCTTAAAAAAAGGTTTATACCAAAAGCACCCCTGACAAGATTGCCTGCTGTAGCAGAGAATCAGGATTGGGTGGTCGGCCTCCTTTTCCCTGGGAATTGACAGGGCTGAGGGAGACGAAAACTACGTAGACCCCCGGCAACAAAATCCGTAGCGCTACGGATAGCCTTCATTTATTCCTTCATGTAAAAATACAAACAAGAATTTGTGATGCGGCTTCCTTCCCTTAGCGGCCGGTAATGGAAGGAAAAAAGACCTCAGCAATTTAGCCGCGCAAATCAGACAAGGTCAGATAAGGAGGGAGTATGGAGGGAAAGTCGGTCTATTCATCGTATCGTTGGGCCATGCTGTTATCAGCATGTCTCGCGATCATGTCGATTTATATCGATATGATCGCCATCGCACCAATACTGGGGGACGTAGCAAAAAATCTTCAAGTCGACATGGGGGCAGCAACAAATCTCATGATGGGCTTTGTGCTGGCCACCGCATGTGTACTCATATGGGGAGGCGTCGTGGTAGACAAGTTCGGTATGACAACCGCAACTGTTCTGGGTCTGCTTTGCGCTACCGTTCCCGCCACTTTTATGCCCCTCATAGGGCAGAGCTATGGCGTCGTAATGGCTGCCAGGCTGATACAGGGCGCATCGGTAGGGTTTATTTTCGCCATTATCGGACCTACTGTGGTACTCTGGTTTCCCCCGAAAGAGCACGGCCTTGCGGGCGGCATTATCATTGCCTTTATCTCTGTGGGCTCCGCATTAGGCGGTCTCGTCTCGCCGATGTTATTAAGCAGCGGGATTTCGTGGCAGGGCACTGTTTCCATCCTCTCTCTCCTCGGATGGGTTTCCATCATAATAGCATTGGCTATTACGAGGCGGCCTCCGTCCCCTGAAGTGATAAAGGGGCTTATGCAGGTTATGCAGCCGGCTGCCGGACAATTAACCTTCGGGAAAGCCTTTAAATTGCCCATGACCTGGATCGGAGCATTTGTTGTGTTCTTTAATACCTGGAATCTTTACTGTTTCCTGAACCTTATTCCCCCTTACATTGCAGCCCCTGCTCCCATGGGTGTGGGGTTGGGTCCTGTCATGGCAGGCAAGCTCGCTTTGGCGGGCACCATTGTAGGAATTATCTCAACCATAGCAGGCGGTGCTTTTTTTGATAAGATTGCAAAAGGAAACCAGAGAATTGCCGTCATGATCGGATTTATTCTCACGGCCCTCTTCGCCTTCCCTCTGACCATGCCTGGGGTATACGGCAACATGGCTTTGTTTGTTCTGTGTCTGATACTCGTGGGCTGGGGTTTCAACTTTATGGGCGCATCTCTCAACGGTTTTATCGCCATGAATTATCCTCCAAGCATTGTAGGCAGGATGGTAGGGTGGTGGTTCGGTTTTGGAACCTTTGGAGGTGCCCTCGGCCTTTATGTGGGAGGACAGACCATAGGCGCTACGGGGAGTTTCAAAACAGCAGTCATACTCCTCTCCGTCTCAGCCGTTGTTGGATTCATTCTCGATTTTTTCTTAAAACCTGCAAACAAATAAACTACAAGGAGGAAAGACTATGAAAATGAAAGCAGCAGTTGTCAGGGAATACAAGAAACCCATTACCGTCGAAGAAGTTAATCTCGCGCCCCCTAAGGCGCATGAGGTTCTTGTTAAGACACAATTTACCGGATACTGCCACTCAGACTATTCCGCTGTTGAAGGGTGGCTCGGATTTCCTGTGCCGGTGGTCATAGGCCACGAAGCTGCAGGCATCGTTGAGGAAGTGGGTCCAGAAGTCACGTCAGTTAAAAAAGGAGATCGCGTGGTGGCAACATGGATGGTCCCGTGCGGCAAGTGCGAGATGTGCGTAACCGGCCACGGCTATATCTGCCAGCAGTGCCACACAATTCAGCCCACGGGTAATCTCCCGGACGGCACATCCCGTCTTACTGATGCAAAAGGTGAAAGGCTCAATCATCTCATTTTCGTCTCCGGCTTTGCAGAATATATGGTAATTCCCGAAGGCGGAGCAATCAAGGTCCCCGATGCCTTGTCGCTTGACCACGCCTGTTCCATCGGTTGCTGTATGCCTACTGGATTTGGCGCAGTCTTCAATGTGGCCCAGGTAAAACCGGGCGACTCTGTTGCCATCTTCGGTATGGGCGGAGTGGGGCTAAACGTGGTGCAAGGCGCCAAATTGAGAAGCGCCTACCCCATAATAGGGGTGGACCTGAAAGGTAACAAGGAATCCATAGCAAGAGAATTCGGCGTCACCCACTTCATAGACAGCAGCAAGACCGACCCCGTACCTGCAATCCAGGAGCTGACCGGCGGAGGCGCCAAGTTTTGTTTTGAAGTTATCGGCGATCCGGGCGCCATCGTGCAGGCATACTGGGCGCTGGGCATCGGAGGAAAACTGATTCAGGTGGGGATTCCCGACATAGCGACCACGACGCCCCTGCCCCTCACGCTCACACCGCCCCATAACCGAAACATCATTGGAACCCTTTATGGAAATGTCAGTACCCACTACGATCTGCCGAGGTTCATGGACATGATCGTACGAGGGGAATATATCGGCATGGACAAACTTGTGACCAAGAAATTCAAACTCGACGAGATCAACGATGTCCACCAGGCAATGCACAATCACGAAATCATAGGCCGCTGGGTCTGCGAATTTTAAGTGATAATGAGAAGAAGCCTGGATGGTGAACGATTCAATGTTTGTCATTAGCTGTCATGCTGCTATCCCACTTTCGGCATGCATAGCAGGGAACCTGTCCTCAAAAGACAGGTTCCCGCCCCCAAGATTCAAGATTTTGTTTGAGAAGGAGAAAGATGATGAAAGAGAAGGATCAGAAAGAAGTACAGGGAAGAGAAGAAAAGAAAGTCGAAACCGACAGGACGGATATCCTGGAGGAGATTGAAGTGGAAGATTTAACAGTGGATGGCATCTGTGGAGTGTACTAATACAGGGGCTAACGTCGCCCCCTCCACGAGCTATGCTCGTGGAGCCACCCCCTCGCGCTCGCCGTGCGAGCTAAATAGATTCGCCACAGATGTGAGCCCTTGGGAATCTACTAAGCGCAACGCAGATGAGCAGCAGCCGGATGCGGCAGAGAAGGATTATTACCCTCTGTCGCCCGGGGTGCGGGCCAGAAGGGAAGGATTCGGTCTGCTTTTCTATAACAGCAGAGATGCAAAGCTTACTTTTGTCAAATCCGGGACTTTGCTTGATGTTTCAGCAGACTCAAAAAAGAACTGCAGACTGACGGCAATCTGTGAGGCTACAGACAAAGAGAGAACGCTGCGTCTTTTGAAGGCGCTGGCAAACAAGGGGCTTATTGATGAACCATAATCCGGCATACAAAGAATTTTTAAAAGCACCTGTCAACGTGACCTGGGAGATAACCGACCGGTGCAACCTGGAATGCCTCCATTGCCTTTCGGCGGATATTATGGCTAAAGGCAATGGGGAGCTCAATTTTGAGCAATGTGCAAGGTTTATTGACGAGCTGGACAGGATGGAAGTATTCCAGATTAATTTCGGAGGAGGAGAACCGTTTTTGAGAAATGATTTCCTCGACATACTCCATTATGCCCACAGCAAAGGGATCACCACCTGTGTGAGCACCAACGGAACGATGCTCAACCGGACATTGGTAATGAAACTAAAGGAAATGGACCTTCTTTACCTGCAGGTAAGTCTCGATGGCGCAACCAGGGAAACAAATGACCGCATCAGGGGAGCGGGATCGTACGATCTAATCATGTTCGGGGTAGAACTCCTTGCCCGTTATCAGATTCCCAATTTCAGCATAAACACGGTAGTGACACGTATTAATTTCAGGGAGATCAAGGAACTCTACGAGCTTGCGCACCAGTACGGTGCAAAAACGAGACTTTCCCGGTTCCGCCCCTCCGGCAGCGGTAGAAGAGCATGGGAACTTCTTCATCTCGACCGGCATCAGCTCCTTGAACTTTCACTCTTCCTCAACTCTCACAAAGACGTACTCACAGGAGATTCCTTCTTTTCCATTGCCTCGGAGGCCCGGCGTAACCTGGGGCTCAATATGTGCGGTGCGGCAAAAATGACCTTAAGCATCACACCTGACGGGAGCATATATCCTTGCGCCTTCCTCCAGGATGAGAAATTTTTGGCTGGAAACGTTACCGCCGACGCACTCGGTTCAATCTGGCATACCTCGCCGGTATTTCAAAGCATGAGGAGTATTGCCATAGAATCATGCCGGAGATGCGCACGATTCTCTCTCTGTCACGGGGGATGTCCGGCAGTCGCTTATTTTCTCACCAATTCATTGCACTACCATGACCCCGAGTGTCTGTTCAACCTGAAAGAAGATATGATGGAATCCGATAAGGCCGGTTATGTATGCGCTATGCAGGCATAAAGACTAAATATTGAGGTAAATGAAAGATGTCACAATTTAAATATCTTTTTTCACCATTAAAAATCGGCAGGATTACGGTGCCGAACAGGGTATCCTTTTCCGCGCATCTCACAAATTTTGCCGAGGATTGCCTCCCATCGGAACGACATGTCTACTATCTCGCCACGAGGGCCCGTGGTGGTACGGGACTCATCATCACCGAAGAACAGTCAGTCCATCCCACCGACAGGGCCTATGAGAAGCTTGTGGAGGCTTTCAGACCTGAGGCAATACCCGGCTATAAAAAGATCACGCGGGCGGTCCACGAGTATGAGACAAAGATATTTGCACAGCTTAACCATAACGGCCAGCAGTGCAGCGGCGCCTTATCAAGGTTGCCTGTATGGGCCCCCTCCCCTGTGCCCGATGTCCTTTTCAGGGAAGTTCCGAAGCAGATGGAGACAGAGGACATTGCCGAGGTCGTTCAATACTTCTGTAAGTCTGCCCTTCACGCCCGTGAAGGGGGATTCGACGGGATAGAGCTCCAGTACGGTCATAGCTCCCTTGCCAGGCAGTTCATGTCTCCCCTTACCAACTTCCGCATTGACGAATACGGGGGGAGTCTGGAGAACCGTATGCGCTTCCCTCTTGAAGTGATAAAAGCAGTGAGAAAGACCGTAGGAGATGAATTTACCCTTGGAGTACGCCTCTGCGCAGACGAAATGCTCCCCTGGGGGGGCATCACCTTGAACGACGCAAAAGAGATTGCAAAGATACTCGAAGCATCCGGCGCTATTGACTTCATGGACCTCTCCCTCTCTACCTTTTACAATCTCTACCTCGTAGGCGGCACCATGCATATGCCTCTCGGGTACGCAATCCCCCTGTCCGCAGGGATTAAGGAAGTGATTGGCCTTCCCGTCTTTGCCACAGGCAGGATCAATGACCCAGCCCTCGCTGAGAAGGTTTTAGCCGCCGGCCAGGCCGATATGATCGGCATGGTACGGTCTCAGCTCTGCGACCCGAACCTGGTGAACAAGGCAAAAGAGGGGAGAATGGATGAGATCCGTTACTGCATTGCCGATAACCAGGGCTGTTATGGAAGGGTGGGCCTCAACAGACCTATAGGCTGTGTTCAGAACCCCTTCGTAGGGAATGAAAAGGATGAGGACGAATTGCACCTCCCCCGGACAAAGTGGAAAAAGCGGATTTTGATCGTCGGAGGAGGACCGGCCGGTATGTGGGCAGCAAAGATTGCTGCCATGCGCGGCCATGACGTAACCCTCTATGAAAAGGAAAATGCTCTGGGAGGACAGATCGCCATTGCCATGAAAGGGGCGGGCAGGGAGGAATTCGGGGTCATTATAAGGAACGAGCGCAATCAATTACTGAAACTCAAGGTGCCCATGGTGCTCGGACAGACAATAACATCCGATTTTATCCTCCATGAAAACCCCGATGCAGTCATTATTGCAACAGGATCGAGACCCAAAGGATGCCCTGTCCCCGGGTGCGACAGCCCGAGGGTCTTCAATGTATGGCAGGTGCTGAAGCAGGAGGCGGATATGGGAGAGAAGATACTCTTCATCGATTACGACGGCCACCACCAGGCAACGAGTACCGCAGAATACCTCCTCGAACTGGGCAAGACGGTTCATATCATCACCTCATCCCTTTTTGTAGGTTCGGAATTGGGACCCACTCAGGACCTGTATCTGTCGCGACAAAGACTCCTGCAGAAAGGGGCAATCTTAAGCTCCGACCTTGCCGTGATTGAGATACGGGGTACCGAGGTGCACGCCATTAATGTCTACACCAATGAGATGAAGGTGTTCTCCGACTATGATACGGTAGTGACCGCCATGGGCAATGAGGTGGATGACGCACTCTACCATGCCTTAAAAGGCCACGTGAAGGAACTCTATCGCGCCGGCGACTGTGTGGCACCGAGGAAAGCAGATATGGCGATTTACGAAGGGTACATGGCGGGAAGGAAGGTATGATTTGCGAATGCCGAATGCTGATTTCTAAATGGGAAGGGTCAGACAGTTTATGAACAAAGAAAAGAATGTCATTGCATATCTTGAGGTATGGGGAGAAAACAACGGAGAGATCAACCGAAAACTCCTGACCGAAGGCGCGAGGATTGCAAACCGCCTCGGAGGAAGTCTTTCAGTCATGATTGTGGGGGGTCCCGTAGACGATCTTGCCCTCCTTGAAGCTTACGGGGTCTCCAGTGTATACCATGTTGAGGGCGCCCGTCTTTCCCCATACAGCCCCGAGGTCTTTGTATGGGCAGCAGGGGAGATTCTCAAAGACATATCCTTCAGACTTCTCCTCTTTGCCCATACGGACCGGGGGAGCGAGCTTGCCCCCCGGGTTGCGTCATATCTAAATACCGCTGCAGTGAGCGACTGCATCGATATCCGTATACGGGAAGAGACACTCTTTTATGCGAGACTTGTCTATGGAGGTCAATTCGAACAGGAGGTCTCCTGTACCGTGCTGCCTGAAGTGGCAACGATCATGCCCGAGGCCTTTGATGTGAGAGAGACAGAAGATACCACCTTGCCGGTTGCTCTCCATACCGTCACTGTTGAAGTCCCTCCCGACATTGTGGGTTCCGTCTCTCTTGAACGTATCCCCCCTGATTACAGGACGGTAGACATCCTCTATGCGAAACGCATTATAGGTGCAGGCTCGGGATGCGGCAATTTAGGTCTTGTGGAAGAACTCTCCCATCTCCTGGAGGGTTCTGTGGCCACCACCCGTCCCGTTGTTGACGACGGTTTTTTACCGAAAGAGAGGATGATCGGACAAACGGGCAAAACCGTGTCCCCCCAACTCTACATTGCCCTTGGAATTTCAGGGTCTCCCCACCATGTAGCGGGTATTCAGCAGACAAAGAAGATCTTCTCTGTCAATAAAGACCCAAGGGCGCTTATTTTCAATGTATCCGATGCAGGGTTTATATGCGATCTCAACGCACTGCTTCCCAAGCTGATTGATCGCATAAAACTATTCAGAGATGAAGGTTGTCCATGAAAACATATGATGTGATCGTAGTCGGCGCCGGTCCTGCAGGGACCACTGCGGCGCTTAGAATGGCCCAGAAAGGGCTCAAGGTGCTTCTTGTCGAGCGGGGCGATGCGCCGGGATCAAAGAACATGTTCGGTGGGATGCTCCCCAACTGTCCTATTGTAGAAGAGCTTCTGCCCGGCTTCTGGGATGAGGCCCCGTGGGAACGCCACGTAGTGAAGAGAATCCTCACTATCATGTCGGATGTGTCTTCGACCCAACTGGTATTTGAGTCAAAAAACTTCGATAACCAGCCCTATAACGGCTACACCCTGTTCAGACCGGTCTTTGATAAGTGGTATGCGGAAAAGGCATGCATTGCCGGGGCAACTCTCCTTACCGGGTGCCTTGTGGAAGATATCCTGTATAAGGGAAATGCAGTCTCCGGGGTAAGAATAGCACGAGATAACGGGGATATCCGTGCTCCTGTGGTTGTCGCCTGCGACGGGGTATTATCCCTCCTCGCAAAAAAGTCAGGGCTCGTAAAAGAGCCGAAACCCTCGGACATGGCCTTAGGGATAAAGGCCCTCTTCCGCCTCCCTGAAGAAGAGATCAATGCGCGGTTTAACCTCGTACGCCGCCAGGGTGTTACCCAGGAATTCTTAGGATGCACAGATGGGATACGGGGAGGGGGATTTATCTATACACAGACCGAAACCCTCTCTGTAGGACTTGTGTTTCATCTCGACGCCATCAAGAACAGCGGGATTGCACCGTACGACCTTTTAGAGCGATTCCTCTCCTCGGACCCGGTACGGAGGATTCTCAAGGGGGCGCACCTCATGGAATACTCGGCTCATGTGTTACCTGAGGGCGGCTACAAGATGGTGCCAAGACTCTTCACCGACGGTATGCTCTTAGCCGGTGATGCAGCAGGGCTCTGCTACACAAACGGACTCAATCAGGAAGGGATGAATCTCGCCATCACCTCCGGGTATCTTGCTGCAGAGACGATCTCAGATGCCTTTCAAAAGGGTGATTTTTCCTCAAGGCAACTGGCCGGGTACGAAACCCGTCTAAAAGAAAGTTTTGTGTTAAAGGATATGAAAACCTTCGAGAAGACAGTCGATCTCATGCACAACGAGCGTCTCTTCTCCGTCTACCCTGCCCTTGTAGGTTCCATACTTGAGCAGTTGTATTGCTCGGACGGGAAGCCGAGAAAGAAGATGGGCCGTCTCGGCTGGGACGCGATAAAGGCAGCCCTGCCCATGAAAGAGCTGATTGCCGACATAGTGAAAGGAGGGAGGTCTCTCATATGATCGTTGATGACCTGTTTGATCTGGTAAGTTACAGGGTCCACCCCGAGCCTCACATCAAAGTCAACCGCACTATCTGTGAACGCTGTATTCACAGGGCCTGCACTTATGTCTGTCCGGCCCGGTGCTACCTGTGGAATGGAGAAAAAGAGAGGATCGACTTTGCCTACGAGCCCTGTCTCGAATGCGGCACCTGCCTCTTGATCTGCGACAAAGGCGCTTTGGAGTGGCACTACCCGAAGGGAGGCTTCGGGGTGCGGTTCAGGTTGACGTAGAACACGCGGTTAACTAGCGGCTTCTGTCGCGAGAAGGGGAGGCTCCGACAGCTTTGCTGGTGGAGGGGGCGACGTGAGCCCCGGAAATTGAATCAAGGAGAAGCCTTTGAAGATACTGGTTTTCATAAAAGAGGTTCCCGACATCAGGGTGCCCATTGCCTATGACGAGTCGGCGCAAAAGCTCCGGAGCGAATGGAATGTGCCGATCTTGAACCCTGCCGATCAATCGGCACTATATGCAGCCCTCAAGATAAAGCAGAACGTTCCCGGGTCTCATATAATCCTTATTCACCTAGGTCCTGTATCCGGAGAACATTGGATCCGGGAGGGTCTCGCCCTCGGGTGCGACGAGGGGGTGCGTGTATGGGATGAAGGGTTCGACGGGATTCATGCGCACGGGAAAGCCCTGGTCTTCGCGCGGATGGCGCGAATATTGGAATTTGACCTTATACTTACCGGGGCCAGGAGCCTCGATACAGGCAACAATCAGATCGGCGCGCTCCTTGCCTCCCATTTGCGCATACCATGTGCCGGTTCTGTCATTGCTCTGGAGATGGGGGTAGAGAAGAGGAGCGTCATTGCCTTGAGAAGGCTCGCCCAGGGGTATCAGGCACGCATTGAGGCCCCTTTACCCCTCGTGGTTGCCACGGAAGCCCGTGAGGAGTCTCCTCAGGATGCGCCTCTCCCGTTGCTCATCGATGCAACAGAAAAGGCGATACCCTGTTTCGATTGTGCCGACCTGGGAATACCCCGGACCCTGCTTCAGCAGGAAGACGGACTGCTCTTATATGGTCCCCTCCGGTTTCCAAAGGCACGTCTGAAGGGTGCTGCTGCTCCTGATTCCTTTTTGCCCGCCTTTTTGCGGATCAGGAAGCTTATCGAGGGGACAATTACGAGTAGAGAGGGGAGGATCGTGTCAGGCAAGGAGGACCACGTGGTGGAGGAATTCTTTCAAACCCTGTACAAGGAAGGGTGGTTGGACCACCTGAGAGAGCGAGAGAGATGATCCCGCTTCTTTACAGACTGAGAAAAGAGATTCGCGTGAGGAATGGTGCAGACTCGTGTCTCATTATCTCTGAGTTACCCCTCAATGTTATCCGGGTAAGCCCTCGGGCTGCGAGCATCCTTCTCCTCTGCGATGGGAACAGGACTCTCATGGAGATTGCGGATGAAACCGGCGTACCGGAAGAAGAGCAGGTATTCCGTATCTGCGAATACTTCAGAAAGAAAGGGATGCTTGAGATAGAGCCTGCGGGGGAAAACTGCACCCTGCCCGTTGTAACCGTTATCATCCCTACGAAAGACCGTAAGAGCGAACTCGCTGAATGCCTCGAATCTATATTCTCCCAGGGTTACCCGAAAGAGAAGATTGAGGTGATCGTAGTGGATGACGGATCACAGGATGGAACAGGTGACCTTGTGGGCATGTTTCCCTGCAAGCTCCTCTCTAATAAGAAGAGCCGGGGACAGTCGTATTGCCGGAACCTCGGGGCTAAAGAGGCCACCGGTGAAATTCTTGCCTTTATCGATAGCGACTGCGTGGCCGGAAAAACATGGCTTAGAGAACTTGTGCCTTATTTCCAGTGGGATCGGGTCGGGGCAGTGGGTGGGTTCGTTGACGGGTACTTCAGGAAATCCACGCTGGATCGTTATGAGATGGCGTGCTCACCATTGAACATGGGGAATCATATCCTTATAGGAACGAACGACGACTCTACCTTTTATACGCCCACATGTAACCTTCTGATCCGTAGAAAGGCATACATTGAGACCGGGGGAATCACGGAAAGCCTCCACGTAGGGGAAGACGTAGACTTTTGTTGGAGAATACGTCGCAAAGGGTATGACATGTTCTACCTCCCCTTTGGGGCTATCCGGCATAAACACCGGAATCACCTTGGCAGAATGATGAAAAGACGGGCCGATTACGGGACTTCCGAGGCATTGCTCTATACACTCCACAAAGAGAAGAAAAAGGTTGTTCAATTGCCGACCCTGGCTGCTGTTTCGTTCCTTGCCCTATGTCTGAGTATTCTCTTTCTTTCACCGGCATTTCTCTTCCCCGCAGCCATTTGTCCTCTTTTTGAGGCAGGAATGAAGATTCGAAGAATACGCAAACTAAACATCCACATATCCCCATGGAAGGTGGCCTTGTCCATACTGAGGAGCTACTTTTCTTTTTTCTATTTCATCTCATTCCACGCGGTCCGTTACTACATGTCCCTCTTCCTTGCAGCCGGCATTTATTTTCACCCTTTGTGGTACATCTGCACCTTTATGCTCATATTTACCTCCTCAATAGATTATTCCGTGAAGAGCCCGTACCTTACATATCCATTGTTTCTGACCTACTATGCTATTGAGCATATTTCTTATCAAGTGGGAGTCTTTGCAGGGTGCATACAACAAAATGCCTTCGGGTCGTACAGGCCAAGATTCATCGGAAGGGCGCTTAAGACGCGCTGAGGATTTTAGATAAATATATGGAAGCCACAAGTGTGAATGAAGACTATGAGGTCAGTATCTTTCTCCCTGTAGGAGGAGGGTAAGTGGAAAACGAAGGAACCGGGTTATCAATGCTGTTGCCAAAAGTTGTATGAAAAAAATTGAATGAAAAGGAGGAACACATGAAGAAGTTACTGAGAATCGATCTTGCTAAGAATCAGGTCAATTATGAAGACATGCCGCCTATGTATGCCAATCTGGGCGGCAGAGGTCTCACATCGAAAATCATAAGTCAGGAAGTCCCGGCTAAGGCTGATGCACTCGGACCGGAGAATAAAATAGTTTTTGCTGCGGGCATTCTTGCAGGCACAACTGCACCGAACAGCGGTCGTCTTTCTGTTGGTGCTAAAAGTCCGCTTACCAATGGAATAAAGGAGGCAAATGCAGGAGGATCGGCCGCGCAGAAATTGGCGCATCTCGGCATTGGGGCTGTCGTGGTGGAGGGTGCGGCAAAAGAACTGTCCATGGTGAAAATTACTAAAGATGGAGCTATTTTTATTCATGACGAGGTACTCAAGGGCATGGGTAATTATGCGGTCATAGAAAAACTGAGTGCAGAGCACGGAAACAATGTTACCATTATCAGCATCGGACCTGCCGGTGAAAACCTTTTAAAAGCTGCATCCGTCTCAGTTACTTCTCCTGACTTTCAGATAAGAATGGCGGCCCGCGGTGGGCTCGGGGCCGTAATGGGCTCAAAAAACCTGAAGGCTATTGTTATAGACGATACAGGAGCAGCGGGTGTTGAGATCAGTGATGCAGTTGCGCTCAAAGAAGCCGCAGGCGATCTGTCCAAGGGTATCCTCAGCCATCCCCTTATGGAAGGTTTGAAACAACTCGGGACCCCTCTACTCGTCGATATGATCAATACTGCAGGATGCTTGCCCACAAAAAATTATTCCATCGGGCAGTTTGACGGGGCTGAAAAGATCTCCGGCGAGCACATGGCGGAGATTATGGGACAAAGGCCGAATGCAAAACCTGTCCACCGTTGTATGACAGGATGTATTATCAGTTGTTCAAATGTCTATACCGATGAGGTTGGCAAAGTAATTGTATCGGGACTTGAATACGAAACACTGGGACTCATGGGTTCCAACTGCATGATCAGTAATCTCGACGACATAGCCCGTATGAATCGTCTCTGTAATGATCTCGGCCTTGACACTATGGATGTGGGAGCAGCACTGGCAGTAGCCATGGAAGCAGGTATCCTGACATGGGGTGACGGAAAGGCTGCTTACAATCTTATCGAAGAGGCTGGTAAAGGAACTGAGAGAGGAACGATGATAGGGAACGGTTGTCTCTTTACGGGCAAAAAACTCGGTATTTCACGGATTCCTCAGGTAAAGGGCCAGTCTCTTGCAGCCTATGATCCTCGACTGCTCAAAGGTACCGGCGTCACTTATTCCACCTCACCTATGGGTGCCGACCACACATGCGGCAATGCACTTCCAAGTCCGGCAAACCCTGACTACAACCCGGCAGCATCCACAGGACAGGCCGCCATTTCCGGTTTCCTGCAATGGTATTTTGCAGCTATCGACAGCCTTGGATTATGTCTTTTTGCTTCCCTTCCGCTCCTTGATATACCCGAATTGCAGAAGCACCTGATAGTCTGCGCAACAGCAGCAACCGGTGAACGTTTCGATGAAAACTACTTAATGAACCTTGGCATTTCGGTTATCAAGACAGAAAAAGCTTTTAACGAGGCGGCAGGCTTTACCAGTAAGGATGACCGCTTACCGGAGTTTTTTGTAAAGGAGCCGTTAGCGCCGTCCGGCCTTATTTTTGACGTATCAGAGGAGGAGATCGATTCTACACTTCGGTTCTAAAAATTATCGTCTCTAAGTCTATGAAAAGTGTTTTTACAACCGGATAAAGCAATTTTATTAATTGCTTTATCCGGCCTTAAGACGAAGGTTTAAGCAATAACAGAATGTTGATGTATTTGATGCCGGATATATGTACATTGCAAATGAATTATTTGCGTTATAGAATTTGGTGGATTTACCAGCCGAGATTAAATTGTAAATCTCCATTTACAAAAAGTATCACTTGGATGAGGATCGGGGGGAGCAAAAAGGCACTCCACCTTGATGTCAGGATCAATCTCATGGGCAAAGGCAGTAAATTCACCTTTGTGCATCTCCTTGCATACAAATTCTCCGTCGCCGCGTTTTAGACGGGCTTCCTGTGTAGGACAATGGGGTATGGTTATGATTACCTCATTTTCTTTTTCTTCAATCTCATATCCTACAATAATCGTCCAGGTAAAAAGTCTTAGGGTTTTCACAAAGCCTTCCAACCCTTTTTCTTTAATATTGAAACGTCTGATTAAGTCTTTTGCCGCCATCTTCGGTACACGACCCCAGACCTTTTCATTAAGACGTTCCGCAGTCGGCTGATCGAAATCTTCCGCCACATTGAGAAACCAGAATGCATCGACAACCCTGTAATGCCAGAGGAGAAATTCAATATAATTTCTCAGTTCAGGCGCTTCCATTTTTTCAATTATTTTTAAGTCCATACGGTTCCCCCTTGGATGGTTCAGGAGTCTACTTATTTTAAACGGCGGTTTATACCAAGTCGCTGTCAAACATTATAAGTCTGATTTACCGGGCATAATACCAAGTAAGCTTTCAAATATTCATTTTTTATTTTTTGAAAGCAACTTGGTATTATATATCTTCTTCTTTGAATGCCCTGCTCTTAATATCCTTAAGCGTCGCCTGAAGGGTTTTTCCTTCAAAAACAATTTTATGTAATTCCTCGGTGATAGGCATTTCTATGTTCAGCATTTTCGAAAGTTTATATGCGGCCTTAATTGTATAATATCCCTCAACAACAGCGTTTTGTGATTTTATAATATCTTCCGGTCTCTTACCTTTTGAGATATCTACCCCGAACATTCTGTTTCTGCTGAGCTGTCCGTAGGATGTGAGCATCAGATCGCCTATACCGGAAAGGCCCATGAAGGTGGTTTCTTTTGCGCCGATGGCCTTGCCCAGTCTTTTGATTTCAGCAAGCGCCCGTGTTGTAAAAGCCGCCTGGGTATTCGTGCCGAGGGCCAAACCTTCGATAATGCCCGCGCCTATGGCCATGACATTTTTCATTGCACCGCCCAGTTCTACGCCTATAATGTCTTTGCTTGTATATATACGGAAATTATCATCGTGCATATGCTTTTGAAAATATGAGGAATGCTCGCTGTGTTTTGATGCCACAACAACAGATGTAAATGCCCCCATAGCAACCTCTTTCGCAAATGATGGGCCTGAAAGCACTGAAATACGGGCATTTCTTTTCCCCAGGCATTTTTCCACTACTTCACTCATTCGCAACAGCGATGTTGTTTCAAATCCTTTTGTGAGGAGCAATATATTTTTATTTAAAAGGGGTTGGGATACCTTTTCTATGGTCTCTTTTAAAGCAAAGGAAGGTGTTGCAATAACAATGTCATCCGAATAATCTGCAAGCTCAGCCAGACTATCGGTAAAGTCAATCTGCGCAGGCAATGAAAAACCTTCCAGATAGTACCTGTTTACTCTATCTCTTTTAAGTGTTTCATAAAGTTCCTTTTCAAAAACCCACAGAAGTACTTTGTAACCTCTTCTTGCAAGATGCATGGAAAAGGCAGTCCCCCATGCACCTGCGCCGATTACCCCTATCTTTGTCTTTTTTTTATCCATAGACATCTATTCGACTAAATTAATATCCTGTATGCCCGGTTCCTCTAAATCCGATAACAGCAACCCGTAATTGCTGTTATTCCAATTCTAAATCAAGGATGCAATGAACTACCCCGCGTTAACTCGCGGGGCAATCAAGGCGGCGAGGAAGAAACGACGTAGGCGTACGATAATAGTACGTCGAGGAGTTGATGACGAAGCCAACGATGATAGCGCCTTGATTTAGAATTGGAACTATTCCTCAAATGTTGTATCTGCTATTTCAGCCATTGCCGATGTAACCACCGCGCCGACTATTTTTTCAGCTTCCCTTAGATCCATAAGCTTAACCCCGAGGCCGCCTCTTTTCTGGACAGGAATATCCTGAATTTTAAACCGTATTGTCCTTCCGGTATCCGTTGTAAGTATAACTTCATCGTTTTCATTTACCTGTTTCAAACAAACCACTTCGCCATTTTTTACTCCGCACCTTACATTTATGATACCCTTGCCGCCTCTTGACTGAACCCTGTAGTCTTTACAGGGGGCGCGTTTTCCATAACCCCTTTCCGTTACTGTAAAAACATTGCAGTCCTGGTTGACAATTTCAACAGAGACCACCTCATCATTCTTTGTAAGCCTTATACCCCGTATACCGTACGCAACCCTGCCCATGGAACGTATCTCTTTTTCCTCAAACCTTATTGACTTGCCTTTTTTTGTAGCAATCTCAATTTGATTTTCTCCTTCAGTTTCCAGTACGCCGATAAGGCTGTCATCTTCAGGAAGGCTGATTACTCGTAAGCCAGGAGAGCGTAAATGCTTCAGGGAATCGAGACTTATCTTTTTTACCTGACCCTTTTTCGTGACCAGGAAAAGATATTTGTTCTCTGAAAACTCTTTCACATGCGCTACAGCCGTTATCCTTTCGGTTTTATCAATGTTTACAAGGTTGATAATCGGTTTACCCTTTGATGACATGGGAGCTTCGGGGATTGTGTGAACTTTTACAATGTGAGCTTTCCCGGAATTGGTAAAAAATATTATATAGGAATGTGTAGAGGCAACATACAGGTGATCTACAAAATCCTCTTCTTTTACGATTATGCCCATCCTCCCCTTTCCGCCCCTTGCCTGATGCTTGTATTGATCTAAGGGGGTTCTCTTTGTATAACCGCGGTATGTAATAGTTACAACAACCTCTTCCTCTTTAATCATGTCTTCTCTGGTAATATCAGGTAGTTGATCGACTATTTCCGTCAGTCTGCCGTCACCGTATTTTTCTTTTACCTCAATGAGTTCTTTTTTTACTACACCAATGAGAAGGGTTTCGTCTCCGAGAATCTGCTGCAATTTTGCTATTTCTTCTGAGGTGCTGGTATAGTCGTCAAGAATTTTTGTTCTCTCAAGTGAAGTAAGGCGTTGCAGACGCATTTCCAGAATGCTCGTAGCCTGTTTTTCAGAAAAGGCAAAACGTTCTATCAGCGAGACCCGTGCTTCCTGTACGGTTTTTGCTTGTTTAATAAGAGCGATGACTTCATCTATGTGGTCAAGCGCTACCTTAAACCCTTCAAGAATATGTAGCCGATCCAGGGCTTTATTTAACTCAAAGGTAGATCTCTTGGTTACTATATCTTTTCTGAATTTTATAAACTCTTCGATCAACTGGAACAGGTTGAGGGTTTTAGGCTCATTGTTCACTATCGCAAGGAAAATAATACCGAATGTTGTTTGAAGCTGAGTATGTTTAAAGAGTTGATTCAAAATAGGCTCACCCATCTCACCTCTTTTCAGTTCCAGAACAATTCTCATGCCTTCCCTGTTTGACTCATCTTTTATGTTTGATATGCCCTCAATACGTTTTGCATTTATCAATTCAACGATATTTTCAATGAGGCGCGCCTTGTTGACCTGATACGGTATTTCCGTAATCACTATTGCCTCTTTGTTTTCTTTTTTCTTCTCTATTAAGGCCCGTGCACGAAGGATGATATGCCCTCTCCCCGTTTCATAGGCTTCCCTTATTCCCTGTCTGCCGTAGATTATTGCATGTGTGGGAAAATCAGGCCCCGGTATAAGCGTTAAAAGTTCATCAATCGTAATATTGGGATTATCTATATATGATATTATACCGTTGACAATTTCCGTAAGGTTATGGGGAGGTATATTTGTTGCCATACCGACTGCGATGCCGGAGGAGCCGTTAACTAAAAGGTTTGGTATCTTTGACGGCATTACCATGGGTTCAACAAGAGATTCATCGTAGTTTGCTTTAAAGGAAACTGTTTCCTTTTCAATGTCCTTCAGTATCTCTTCCGCCATCCTTGTAAGCCTGACTTCCGTATACCTCATTGCAGCAGGGGCATCCCCGTCTATTGAACCAAAATTGCCCTGACCGTCTATTAAGGGATATCTGAGGGAAAAATCCTGCACCATCCTTGTGATTGCATCGTATACCGACTGATCCCCGTGCGGGTGATACTTACCTATGACATCACCGACAACCCTTGCAGACTTTTTATATGGCTTGTCGTGCATATTGTTCAAGTCGTACATCGCAAACAAGATTCTCCTATGGACCGGTTTCAAGCCGTCCCTGATGTCCGGCAATGCTCTTCCTATAATGGTACTCATTGCATAGTCAAGGTAAGACCTTTTCATTTCCTCTTCAATCGGGACAGTAATTACAGATGTGTGCATTTAAGAAGCCTCCATTAACATGGTTTTTTATTACTTTAACATAAACATTAACCTGTTGACAAATGGGAACGCATTGATAGAAAATAATGATATGAAATTTCTGTCAATTTTTATGATCTTTTGTCTGATTGCTGCAGGATGTTTTTCCTGCGGTAAAGAGGTTAAAGGCTTTCAGGAAGAAATAAGGCTCTTGAAAGAAGAGAACAATTTCTTAAAGGCTGAAAATATCGGGTTAAAAAAAGAATTAGAGAAGCTTTATAAAAAATTTGATGAAAAAGTTAATTATGAAGGGAAAGAGGAGATTAAACTGAAACCCGAGGCAAAAGAAACTGGAAAACCAAAAGAAGCTGCTAAGGTTGAGCAGAGCGTTAAAAAGAAACCACGATAGAAGTGTGCTTTAAAATAATGCAAAGAGCCCAAAGAGTCAGGCAACACCAGCGAATGCGGGAAACCGGATGCCGCCTTGCCGGCATCCTTAACTAATGCGAAATATATCCCTTATTGTTTCTTACGATGGCACAAACTATCATGGATGGCAATGCCAGCCGGATCTGATAACAATACAGCAAACCCTCCAGGAAAGAATCGAAAAAATCATCAATCATCGAATCAAGCTTTTTGCAGGCGCAAGAACAGACAGTGGAGTTCATGCATACGGACAGACAGTTAATTATTTTACCGATAACACCATAGAGCTTAAGAGGCTTGTCAAAGGCTTAAACAGCCTGTTGCCTCCGGATATCCGGATAATGGGCGCACATGAAGCAAGCGAAGATTTTCACTCACGGTATTCTGCAAAGAGTAAAATATATGTATATTCTATTTTAAACTCGGTATGCAGCTCCCCCTTTTATGCGCGGTATGTGTGGCATATATCATATGCCCTTAATGTGCCGTCAATGCACCGGACAATCAAAGGGATTACGGGGATTTACGATTTTTCCGCTTTTAAAAAAAAGGATACATTACATAAAAGCCCGATACGTGAAATATTGAAGGCAGGTGTAACAAAAAGAGGAGATTTTATATACGTGGTTATAGAGGGCACCGGTTTTTTGCGTTACATGGTGAGGAATATTGTCGGAACACTTGCTCTTGTCGGATCGGGAAAGCTGACTGAAAATAATTTCATGGAGATTCTTGAATCAAAAGATCGTGAGAACGCAGGCCCGACAGCACCGGCTAAAGGGCTGTTTCTGAGGAGGATAAAATACTGATTTATTGCCGGACAGATAGAGATTTTTATTACTGTAAAATGTATGGATATTTATAATCCATCACGTTTTAAAATTTTATTACTTTTGAAAGTCTCAAACCGGAGAGGAGAACAATAAATTTGAAAAATGTAAAAAACAGGTCTAAAAAAACAGGTTTACTTCCTGGAACCCTCATTCATGTCGGAGAGCAAAAAAGAGAAGATACCAGGATTACGCTTATTGATTATGATGAAACACAATTTAAGGAAATGGAGATCAGCAGCATTGATGAATGTTCTTCCTTCAAGGACAAACCGACAATTACCTGGATAAACATAGATGGAATTCATGATGTGGAAATCATCGAAAAAACAGGGCAATGTTTTAATTTACACCCTCTTTTGCTGGAAGATATACTAAATACTGACCAGCGTCCTAAAATAGAAGATTACGACAGTTATGTTTTTATAGTATTAAAAATGATCTCTTATGATGATGTCCAGCGGGAAGTTAAAACTGAACAGATCAGCCTGGTTTTGGGCCAAAATTATGTCATTTCATTTCAGGAAACAGGATGGGATATATTTGAGTATATCAGGGACAGGATAAGAAACAATAAGGGCCGCATTAGAAAGCTGGGCGCTGATTATCTTTTATATTCCCTGCTCGATGTGATTATTGATAATTACTTTATTGTCCTTGAAAAACTTGGGGAAAGCATAGACACCCTGGAGGAAGAACTGATTAAAAACACCAATCCGGAAACATTAGGTTATCTCCACAGGCTTAAAAGTGAAATGATTTTTTTACGGAAATCTGTCTGGCCTTTGAGAGAATTGATTGGAAACCTTGAGAGAGGAGAATCTGCACTTATACAAAAATCTACACGCCTTTATTTCAGGGATATTTATGACCATATTATTCAGGTTATTGATTCGGTAGAAACTTTCCGGGAAATGCTTTCCGGGATGCTTGACATTTATCTTTCAAGCATAAGCAATAAGACAAATGAGATTATGAAAGTATTGACCATGATTGCTACCATTTTTATACCGTTAACATTTATAGTCGGTTTATACGGAATGAATTTTGAGTTTATGCCTGAGCTTAAGTGTAAATGGGGCTATCCTGCTGTCCTCGTTTTTATGGCAGCGATTGCAGCTTTTATGCTGAGATACTTCAAGAAAAAGAAGTGGTTGTGATGATGAAGCCAACGATGATAGCGCTTTGATTTTGAATTGGAATTAAAACAATATCTTTAATTGAGACAGCCTTTCGCTTATCTGTTGAGATGTGTTTTTTAAATGCTGGATTATGGAAGGCAGCTTATCATCGTACATTGAGGTTGAAAAACCGATTACACATATGGCCCCGACTGGTACGTCACTTGAATAAATAAGTGTTGCCACGGCACGTACCCCTTTTAAATACTCCTCAAGATCAAGGCTGTAGCCCATTTTTCTTGTCTTATCAATTTCTTTAAGAAACTCATTAATATCGGTGATGCTGTTTTCAGTATATTCCGGCAGCCCTTTTTCTTCTAAAAACATTTTTATGCTCTCATCATCCATAGGGGAAAGAAATGCCTTGCATAGGACAGATGCAGTAATAGGAAATCTTGTACCTATGGGAGAGGATATCTTAAGCGCTTTTTTTGCTTCTATGGTATCAAGCACCCTGGCAGCGGTAGTTTCCCTTATGCAGAGAAAAGTGGTTTCATCAACAAGTGAAACGAGTTTTTCAAGAAAAGGTCTGGCAACCATAACGATCTCTCCGCCTTTAAATACCTTTTTTGAAAGCTCATACAATTCTGTCCCGATTACATATTTCTTGGTTTTGTTGTCTTTTTCAACAAATTTTTCTTCTTTAAGAGCGTTTAATATTCCATATATTGTGCTTTTACTTACTGACAGATTTTTTGATATTTCTGTAACTCCCAGGGGGCTTCCATTATTAACTATGAACTTGAGAACCTCAAGCGATTTTTTTAGGATAGGCGCGTTATACATAATTCACTATAATGAACAATATACACTGATATTATGCGGATGTCAATAATAATATAGTATTAAATGTAACATGCAAATATTTGCCGTGTTTTCAATGGTAAACTTTATTTTTTTATGTTTGCTATCAGGTCCCCATAAAAGGCAGCAAACAGTTTCATGACCTTGAGTAACGTCTGATACCATGTTCGTCGAGGAAAGATAATAAATAGACTGTTTTTATGCTTTATTTGGGTGTAATATGTTGAAAATTGCCGGTAATTTGTTAATATTATAACACTAAGGATTTGAATGGCAAAACACAAGATTAAATTCCTTCCCATAGACAGGATTTGTTTTTCTGAGAACGGAGAAACTTTACTTGAAGCGGCAATGAGGTCCGGCATCCATATTAATGCTTCCTGCGGCGGCAATTCCTCCTGCGGGAAATGCAGAATCAAGGTGCTGGAGGGCAATGCATTTTCTGCAACGCATCCTGATATATCGGCATTGGAATATGATTCAGGGATAAGGCTCGCATGCATAACAATCCCGCAAACGGATATGACAATCGAAGTGCCTCTCGAGTCGCAAGTCGACAGGCTTGCGCTCAAAAGGAGAAGCAAGGCAGCCTCTATTCTTTCCGCATCAGACATCGGGGAGCTTGTAACAGGATGGGATATTGATCCTGCCGTATTCAAGAAATATATTGAGCTTGAACCGCCCTTTTTGGAGGACAATATATCAGACTTCGGGAGACTTACAAGGACGCTGAAGGAGAAGCACGGTATTGACGGAATTTCTGTTGATTTTAAAGTTCTTGCAAAATTGAGCAGGTTGCTGAGGGATGCCAACTGGAAGGTTACTCTTACAATAGTTCAAATAAGAGGAGGGCATAAACTTATCAATGTTGAGCCCGGCAATACTGAGGAAAAAAACTATTCAATAGTGATAGATATCGGAACAACAACAGTCTGTACGCAGCTTCTTGATCTTGCAAACTGCAGTGTCTTTAAGCTCAAGGCGACAACCGGCATCAGCAGAGATCTGTGCACACTGGCAGAATCATCCGATTACAATGCCCAGATCAGTTACGGGGAAGATGTGATATCAAGGATTGTGTACTCTCAGAAAAAAGGAGGACTGAAGAAGCTCCAGGAAGTTGTAATCCGTACAATCAACGGCCTGATAAAGGAACTTATTGAAATAAGCGGTGTTAACGATGAGCATATATCGCATCTCGTATTTGCCGGAAACACTACCATGACGCATATTGTCCTTGGTCTCGACCCGAAATATATCATGCTTTCACCATATACGCCAACGGCAACAGTTTTTCCCCCTGTCAGAGCAGAAATGCTCGGTATAAATGTGAAAAGTCATGTCCATGGATATGTTTTTCCTTGTGTGGCCTCCTATGTGGGAGGAGATATTGTGGCAGGAGTGCTCGGTTCGGGGGTTTTTCAGAGAGATGGAACAACCCTGTTTATGGATATCGGAACAAACGGTGAAATTGTACTCGGAAATAAAGAATGGCTTGTATGCGCCTCATGCTCTGCCGGCCCCGCCTTTGAAGGTGGTGGAATCAAGTTCGGCATGAGGGCCGGAAAGGGCGCGATAGAACAGATCAGAATTAATCCTTCTACTTTTGAGCCTATGACACTTACTATCGGACGGGTAAAACCTATGGGCATATGCGGCTCAGGTTTGATAGGTCTTGTCGCGGAGCTTATTGAAACCGGCCTCATAGACCAGAACGGCAAGTTTAAAAGAGATCTTCATACAAAGAGAGTACGGGAGGGAGACAGCGGATATGAATATGTGGTCTGCTATGAATCCGAGACCTGTATTGACAGAGATATTGCCATCAATGAAGCGGATATAGGCAACCTGATGAGGGCAAAGGCAGCCATATATGCCGGCTGCAAGGTTCTCCTCGACAACGTTGGTCTTGCCTTTAAGGATATAGATATGGTTATAATATCAGGCGGATTCGGTCATTATATCGATCTTGAAAAAGCACAAATTATAGGGTTGCTGCCCGGATTGCCTCTGAATAAATTCATATTTGTAGGGAATGGTTCCCTCCTGGGCGCCAGGCTGCTCTCGTTCTGCAAAGGTTTTTTAAATGAGACAGAAAAAATCGCAAAAACCATGATGAATGTTGAGCTTTCAAATAACAACAAATTTATGGATGAGTATATAGCCGCAATGTTTCTACCCCATACACATCAGGAGGAATTTCCCGGTGTGATGGAGAAAATTAAAAGGCAGTGAATAGTAGATAGTAGATAGTGAATAGTGAATAGTGAATAGTGAATAGCAGACATGCGGGCTTCAATTTGTACAATGTCAACTAATTAAAAACATTGCCGGTTTTAAAACAGGCAATCAAAATAAAGGTGCCGATTATGCCGAAAGTTATAGCAATTGCCGGAAAAGGCGGGGTAGGAAAAACTACGATTTGTGGGCTCTTAATAAGGTATCTCATTGAAGAGGTTAAGGATGGGCCCGTCCTTGCTGTAGATGCCGATCCTAATTCAAACCTGAATGAATTGCTCGGTGTAAATGTTACGGCGACAATCGGCGAGACACGGGAACTTATGAAGAAAGATGTGCCCCAGGGAATGACAAAGGATGTGTGGTTCGAATACAAAGTACATGAAGCAATTATCGAGAGCAAGGGTTTTGACCTACTTGTCATGGGCAGACCTGAAGGACCGGGATGTTATTGCGCCGCAAACAGTCTTGCCAAGAAATCCATTGATACTCTGAAAGAGAACTACGCCTATGTGGTTGTTGACAATGAGGCAGGTATGGAGCATATCAGCAGGCTTGTTACTCAGGATATTGACCGGTTGTATGTCATTTCGGATGCAACACCGAGGGGTGTGTTGACCGCGAAGCGCATCCTCGACCTCATTAACGATCTTGGCTTGAATATAAAGAAAGTTGATATTATAATCAACAGACTGAAAGAAAACCATGAAGAGAAATTGATGGAAATTGCCGCCCAAAACGGGGGAGAGGCGGCAGGCACAATAAGGTATGATGATGTTCTCGCAAAAGAAGATATTGAAGGAAAACCTATATTTTTTCTTGATAAAGAATCGGTTGCGCTTGCCGATGCGTATAGTATATTTGAGAAATTGCTGAAGAAGTGAGATGAATGAAGGAGCTGGTATGCCTGCAAAAATCATAAGCGGAACAGAGATTGCAACCAGAATCAGAGAAGAAATCAAAGAAGGCGCCATAAATTTAATGGAGCAGCATGGAATTGCGCCCGGGCTTGCAACAATTATCGTAGGCAAAAACCCTGCTTCCGTGAGCTATGTTACGGCAAAACAGAAAACAGCAAAAGACCTGGGTTTTTATTCAGTTCAGGAAGATTTGCCGGAAGATGTTTCCGAAGAAGCCCTTCTTGAAATAATTAAACAATACAACAATGACCCCAGGATACATGGAATACTTGTACAACTTCCACTGCCGAAGCAGATAAATGAAAACAGGGTTCTTTACGCGATAGATCCTGACAAGGACGTAGACGGCTTTCATCCCACGAACGTCGGACGGCTTATGATCGGAGAAGCACGCTTTTACCCCTGTACGCCATATGGAATCCAGCATCTTCTTATAAGAAGCGGTGTAGAGACAGACGGCGCAGAAGTAGTGATAGTCGGGAGGAGCAACATTGTCGGTAAACCCATTGCAATGATGCTTGCACAGAAGGCAAAAGGCGCAAATGCAACAGTCACCCTGTGTCACACAGGAACACGGGACCTTGCTTTTCACACAAAACGTGCCGATATTCTCATAGTTGCGGCAGGCAGACCCAAGGCGATAACAGCCGATATGGTAAAAGAAGGCGCTGTTGTTATAGATGTTGGCGTAAACAGGATAGGAATGACGCCTGAAGGAAAGGCAAAACTTTGCGGGGATGTGGATTTCGACGGTGTAAAAGAGAAGGCATCCTTGATAACACCGGTACCGGGCGGCGTAGGACCGATGACAATAACAATGCTGATGCTGAACACATTGGAAGCAGCAAAAATGAGGGCAGGCAAGTAAGAACAAATGGTAAAAATTGAATGAAGTATGAAGAATGGCTTTGGCTTGATCATATAGAAGAACAAATTAAGGAAAGGGAGATACCGAAAAAACTGGTGGAATTAACAATAAATGAACCTGATGAAGTGGTGCCGGAAAAACATGGACGCGTTGCTTATCAAAAAAAAGTAGAAAATAAACTTGTTAGAGTAATTGTTGAGGGGAATAAGCTCATAACTGTGTATTTAACTGACAAAATAAATAAATACACGAAAGGGGAATACAAATGAGGATGCATTACTCACAAGAAGCAGATGCGCTTTATATCCGCCTGAAAGAAACAAAAATAGAAAATACAGACGAAATAACTGATGGTGTCATACTGGATTACGACATAAACGGCACTGTGGTGGGAATTGAGATTCTTTCAGTATCTAAAACTGTTGATATAGGGCAGCTTATTATACAATCTTTTGATAAAGTGATGGTGGAGACAAAGGTCGCCTGAAATAAGAGCAGATGATAAAGAGCACACAACAAGGAGACTGCATGATTGATTACCAATATGATGAGAAAGAGGTTTTTAACGGGAAAAAAGTGAAGGTTCTCGGAGCTACCTTTGAGGAAGGCAAACCTGAAGGAAAGCAGGATTGGAGAACAAAGCTTGCAACCCGCGAAGAAAAACTCGGATATATAAAGACAGCTTTAAGATACTGGTACAGCAATGACTGGTATGGAAGCGAAAAAAGGAAAACCAGTGAATAAAAGGGCAGTGAAGCGTTCCTCGTGAAGCGTAAAAGATGAAATGCGCATAACAAGAATGCAGGGTATATTTTTTACGAAATGCGCTTCACGTCTGTTTCCTTTACGCTTCACGGGTTTTATTACTATTAACTGATTCTATAAGGAGGGGCAATGGCTTTTGAAATTCCAAAAATAAAATATACCGGGAGTATAAAAGAAGTAAAAATCGGTGTCGGATCAAAGGCAGTCACTATAGGCGGTGAGAAGTGCTACCCCTTTTACCTTTTTGAAGGTGAGATGTCCAATCAGCCGAAAATAGCCTTTGAAGTATGGGACTATGAGCCGGAGGAATGGCAGGAGTGGGCCATAGAGCCTTTTAAGGATGTCATTAACGACCCCGTTGCCTGGGCTAAAAAATGCGTGGATGTGTACGGCGCCGAGATCATCGCTTTGCAGCTTAAAAGCGCCGACCCGAACGGTATGGACAGGGATATAGAAGAATCAATAGCAGTTGTCAGGAAGGTTGCCGATGCCGTTGATGTTCCCCTTATCATCTGGGGAACCGGAGACGAAGAGAGGGACATTACTCTCTTAAAAAGAGCGGCTGAGGTATGTGAAGGAAAGAATGTGGCAATCGGCCCGGTAACGGAAAAAAATTACAAACAGATAGGGGCTATGGCGATTGCTTATAATCATGTTGTACTTGCGTCAAGCCCGATAGACGTAAACCTTGCAAAACAGTTGAATATTCTCCTCGGAAATCTCGGCGTGCCCGATGATAAAATTGCCATGGACCCCACAACCGGCGGGCTCGGTTACGGTCTCGAATACACTTATTCTGTAATGGAACGGGACAGAATGGCGGCGCTTACCCAGGAAGACGTGAAACTCCAATATCCTGTTGTCTGCAACCTTGCGCAGGAAGTATGGAAAGCAAGAGAGACAAGATTGACAAAAGAAGAAGAACCGAACCTCGGAGATGAAAAGAAGAGATCCGTAATGATGGAAGCGGTTACAGCCATGAGCTTTCTTATCGCCGGCGCGGATATCGCGATAATGAGGCACCCTGACAGCGTGACCCTTGTTAAAGATATGATAAAAGAATTAACAGTGTAGATGGTTTAAACCGTTCAAATTGTTTAAGCTGTTCAAGTCGTTTAAACTGTTTGAGCCGTTTGAGCCGTTTGAGCCGTTTGAGCCGTTTGAACCGTTTGAACTACTTAAACTGTTTGAACTACTTAAACTGTTTGAACCATTAGCTTTGGAAGGGGCGACCCACCTCCGCTAACGCTGCGGGGGCAGGCGTGAGCCCCGGCGTACACAAGCGTCAGTGCGATAAATAGCTCGCACGGCGAGCGAGAAGGGGAGGCTCCGACGGCTTGGCCGGTGGAGGGGGCGACGTGAGCCCCAGTAATAGAATAAGGGGAATTTATGTCTGAAAATAAGTTGAGAAGCGTGGATGGAGCAACTATTGAACTTCTGGATAAGGCTCAGAAGGAAAATATAAGTACGGTATTTTCCCGTGCGGATGAAATAAAGCCCTGCCCGATAGGTGTTGAGGAAAGCTGCTGTAAAGTCTGCGCTATGGGACCGTGCAGGCTCCCCAGGTCTAAAAAGGATGAGCAGAAGGAACGCAAAGGGGTTTGCGGCGCCACGATTGACACAGTTGTCGCAAGGAACTTTGCCCGGAAGGTGGCGGCAGGCTCCGCCTCTCATTCCGACCACGCGAGAGAAGTGGCGGAGACCTTTATAAAGACAGCGCGCGGTGAAGCCCAGGGATTTGCGATTCAAGATGAAGTAAAGCTCCTTGAGGTTGCTCTCGATTTCGGCATTGAGGTTGAAGGGAAAGAAATGAAAGATATTGCCATTGAACTTGGTAATAAAGCTTTGGAAGAATTCGGAAAACAACAGGGCGAACTTGTTTATACAAAAAAGGCTCCGCTGAAAAGACAGGAAATCTGGAGAAAACAAGGAGTTATGCCAAGGGGCATCGACAGGGAGATTGTGGAGGTCATGCACAGGACACACATGGGCGTTGACCAGGATTACCGTCATATACTCCAGCAGGCAACAAGGTGCGCCCTTGCCGACGGATGGGGCGGGTCCATGATATCCACCGATTTGCAGGATATTATGTTCGGTACGCCGGTGCCTGTCCTCGGCAGCATAAATCTCGGCGTTTTAAAAGAAGATCAGGTAAACGTCATAGTCCACGGTCATGAGCCTTTTCTTCCCGAGCTGTTAGTTGCTGTAAGCAGAGACCCGCAGATTAAAGAGCTTGTCGAAAAGGTAGGCGCAAAAGGTTTGAACATTGCAGGCATGTGCTGTTCCGCCAATGAGGTGCTTATGAGACACGGCATCCCCTGCGCCGGGAATTTCCTCCAGCAGGAACTTGCCATGGTTACCGGCGCTGTGGAATTGATGACTGTTGACGTACAGTGCCAGATGCAGGGCCTCCAGAGCGTGGCAGAGTGCTTTCATACAAAGCTTGTCACCACATCAGACAGGGCAAAGATAGAAGGCGCCACACATATGGAATTTCATCCTGAAAATGGTCTTGATACAGCAAAGAGCATCCTGAAAATGGCGATAGAGAATTTTCCGAACAGGAGACATGAAGTATATATACCTGACTATTCACAGGACATTGTGGCAGGCTTCAGTCATGAAACGATCAATTACCTCCTTGGCGGGCTTTTCAGGGCAAGTTACAGGCCTTTGAACGACAATATTATAAACGGAAGGATCAGGGGCGTGGCAGGTGTTGTGGGATGCAACAATGTAAGGACGCCCCACGATTCAGCGCACCTTGCAATGATAAAGGAATTAATAAAAAATGATGTGCTTGTATTGACAACAGGCTGCGCCGCAATGGCATGCGGAAAAGCAGGGCTTCTCACGCCGGAAGCGGCCCGTGAGTATGCCGGGGCCGGACTGGCCGAGGTCTGCGAAACAGTGGGTATTCCGCCTATTCTCCACATGGGCGCCTGTGTCGACAATTCAAGAATCCTCATAGCCGCGACTGCTATGGTAAAAGAAGGCGGCCTCGGGGATGATATCAGCGATCTGCCTGCCGCCGGCGCTGCACCGGAATGGATGAGCGAAAAAGCCCTTGCCATCGGACAGTATTTTGTAGCATCAGGCGTGTATACGGTCTTCGGAACAACATGGCCCACAACAGGGAGCGACCATGTAACCAATCATCTCTTTGAAGAATACGAAGATATATTCGGGGGAAAGTGGGCATTCGAAGCTGACCCTGTTAAAGCAGCCCATATGATGATCGAACATATTGATAAAAAGAGAAAAGCCCTGGGAATTGATAAAGCCAGAGAGCGCGTACTCTTTGATATGGCCATGAGAAGGGCAATGGTGTAAAGGCAGTGAATAGTAGATAGTGAATAGTGAAAAAATGGTGCATAGAATGAGTATGGATAAACTTTTACAAAGAAAGATCAGGGAAAGAGAGAAGGCAGTATGGGAAATGAAGAATTATTTCTTCATTTCCGCCAGATTCACATCAGCAAATAACGGTAGATGGGAATCCGGCTTGGAGTGGGCGACGGCATGTTGGAAATGTTCAGGTTTGGATGGGCTGTAAGCTTTGCAGGCTGTAGACGTACTGAATGTACGTCGGAAGATCGCAAGGCGCAGCAGACCGCCAAAGATGGACATTCCCGAACATGCCGTTGACCGACAAAGCTAACAATGACCAACTGCTCAAGAATAAGAGCAAAAGGCAAGAGGTAAGAGATGAAAAGTAAAAACATTAAAAAATTAATTTTAAGGTGTGGGGGCTGATATGTCCAAGATTATCGCATCTGCGGCTATAAGAGGAGCGCAGAAAATATATATGAGGGCCGAAGAAAAATATAAAGAAGCTCTGGAAAAATTCGGTCCGGAACAGGAGGTTGGTTTTCCCAATACCGCCTATTATCTCCCGATCATCTATGCAATAACCGGTATCGGCGTGTCCAGACTCAAAGATATACGACAGGTTCTCGATACCTGCAAAAGGCTTATTCCGCCTCCGGTAAAAGAAAAGACCCCCCTGCCCTACCTTGCGCCTGCTCTTGATGCAGGTATGGCAACATTTTTCGCGGAAGAGATCATTGAAGCGATACGGTATCTTGGCACCCCGGACTTTTATCTGTCAAACAGCGAAGAAACAACTGAAAGTAATATATGGCTCGGTGCGGCAAACGATATAGTATTCAGAAAAAGAGGTGTTGAGTTTGTAGACGGTACGGCGCCCGGTTTTGCGGCCATTGTCGGAGCTGCGCCTGATCCCGCCACTGCCGCTAAGATCGCCCTTGAACTCCAGGAAAAGAACCTTTATGTTTTTATGTGCGCCGAACATGAAGGGAAAAGCTTCTCAAAACAGCTCGTTGAATCGGGCACACAGATCGGCTGGCCCACAAGGCTTGTATCTTTCGGCCCGGACATATCCGCGGCAGTATTCGCCATCGGTTTTGCCTGCCGTGTTGCCATGGCCTTCGGAGGCATAAAACCCGGTGATTTCAGAAAAAATCTTATATACAACAAAGACAGGACATACGCCTTTGTCCTTGCCCTCGGCAATGTAACCGATGAATGGTATGCCAATGCGGCAGGGGCCATCAACTGGGGATTCCCCACAATTGCCGACACGCCAATCCCGCAGGTTCTGCCCACAGGCATATGCACGTATGAGCATGTGGTTTCCAATATACCCCATGACCAGATCACGCAGAAAGCTGTGGAAGTAAGGGGTTTGAAGGTACAGGTTGCAAAGGTTCCCATACCTGTTTCCTACGGCCCGGCATTTGAAGGTGAAAGGGTGCGCGGTGAGGATATTTATGTTGAAATGGGCGGCGGAAGGACTATTGCCGTTGAATGGACAACCTCGAAGAGGATGGAAGAGGTTGAGGATGGAAAAGTCGAAGTCATCGGGAAAAACGTAGCCGATGTGACGCCGGGAACAAAACTGCATTTTGCAATGGTTGCAGAGGTCGCAGGCCGTAACTTCCAGGAGGATTTTGAACCGATTCTCGAAAGACAGAATCACCATCTGATAAATCAGGCTCAGGGCGTTATGCATATCGGCCAGAGAGATATAGCATGGATACGCATATCGAAACAGGCAGTTGAAAAAGGTTTCAGCCTTGAGCATATCGGAAAGATTATCTACGCAAAGTATCACCAGGATTTCAGGGCAATCTTCGACAAGGTCCAGATTAAAATATATACGGATGAGGATAAGGTGCGGGAGATTCTTGAACTTGCCCGCGCGTCCTATAGCCACAGGGATGCCAGGATCGAAGGTATGACCGATGAAACTACCGATACATTCTATTCCTGCATATTGTGCCAGTCTTTCGCGCCTGATCATGTGTGCGTAATAAGTCCGGAGCGAACAGGGTTGTGCGGCGCCTATAACTGGCTCGACTGCCGTGCCGCCTACGAGATAAGCCCGGAAGGACCGAACCAGCCCGTCAAAAAAGGCGAATGCCTTGATGAGCAGTATGGCCAGTTCAAGGGATGCAACGAATATGTGACAAAAGCTTCAAGGCAGAAAGTGCAGAGCGTGAGCCTCTACAGCCTCATGAATGACCCCATGACTACCTGCGGATGTTGTGAATGCATCGCGGCAATTATGCCCATGTGCAACGGTATTATGACCGTTGACAGGGATTTTACAGGGATGACGCCCTGTGGAATGAAGTTTACAACCCTTGCCGGCTCTGTCGGCGGCGGAGCCCAGACCCCCGGTTTTCTGGGTCACAGCAAGTACAATATAGCGCAGAGAAAGTTTTTAAGAGGCGATGGCGGGCTGTTACGTATCGTATGGATACCGAAGAGATTAAAAGAGGAAATTTACGAGCGTCTCAAAGCAAGAGGTGAAGAACTCGGTATCCCAAATTTCCCGGATATGATAGCCGATGAAACAGTAGGCACAACAGAAGATGAAGTCCTCGCCTACATAACAGAAAAAGGCCATCCCTGCCTGACGATGGAACCCTTGATGTAAATACCTCCAGTTCTTCCAGGTTTTTTTGTACGTTTGGACGGGCGACGGCATGGAAGAAATACTCATCTGCGGCGGTCTGCCGCGCTTTGCGATCCTCCAACGTACATTGAGTACGTCTCCGGCCTGCAAAGCTTACAGCCCATCCACATCTGAGCCATTCCTCCCATGCCGTCGCCCACTCAACCCGAATTCACATATACGCTTATGTGAATTCGGAATATAAGATATCAGTTTTCATTTTCAAATTTCTTTTTTACCTCCCCTATAGTTTTGGTTTTTTAAATCTTTGTGACAAATTTTCACTGAATCCTTTGATGACAATACCGTAATATTTGATAAATAAGTTTTAAAAATAATATTGTGTAGAACATTGTCTGTATTGACTTTACAGAGATTTTAGAAATCCGTGTAAATGTTACACGGATTTCCTTTTTGAAGCATCCTGTCATGCCGTTGCTCACTCAAGCCGAATTCGCATAAGCCTTCAAACTGATGCTATTCCAATTCTAAGTCAAGGCGCTATCATCGTTGGCTTCGTCATCGGCTCCTCCGACGTACTATTATAGTACGCCTACGTCGCCTCTTCCTTGCCGCCTTGATTTCATCCTTGATTTAGAATTGGAATTAATCCGGCAGAAAAATCATTATTATAATATTTATATGTGTATCCAATATTTGTTGAACTAAACCGCTGCGCGGTGGCTCTCTCCAATACAGTTCTTTTCGGTTCTTTTTCCTATAACTTGTCTTAATATCACAATTCTTCCCTATTACAAATAGCCTGTGCTTCAGGCGTACAATCTCCATATATGCTGCTTTAATAGCAGCCAACCCATTCAAAGGAGGTTGTATCATGAAAACATTGAAGCAGAGAATGAAAGATGATTTGCAGTTACGGGGATTGAGC